>Ga0213882_10000055_pt1 | contig 57365 bp, 51 predicted proteins | sample BarmaccoBMER_R09_FD_160106 | JGI IMG/M metagenome (GOLD analysis project Ga0213882, IMG submission 160106) | Barbacenia macrantha exposed rock microbial communities from rupestrian grasslands, the National Park of Serra do Cipo, Brazil - ER_R09 ...
CGAGAAGTCTGTGGAAGGACCACTCGTCCTACCGGAGCTTCGTTCGCCCACCGGCGCGACACACCGAAGATCATCAATCTTGCTCAGGTCGACTGAGTCATTAAACGATCTTGGAACGACCCTGCCCTGCCCCCCGGAACTCACTCAGTTGCTCCACGACCACTTGGCTACCCACGGGACCGACGCTGAGGGCCGACTATTCCGAGGAGTCCGCAGCAAGAGCGAACTGGAGGAGAGCACCTACCATCGGGTCTGGCGCAAAGCGCGAGCCGCCGCGCTCCTGCTGAGGACTTCACCTCACCGCTCGCCCGGCGCCCCTACGACCTGCGCCACGCGGCAGTCTCCACGTGGCTTAACGCAGGCGTGCCCGCGACGCAAGTCGCGGAGTGGGCAGGGCACAGCGTCGCGGTGCTGCTCCAGATCTACGCGAAGTGCCTCGCAGGGCAGGACGAGCTGGCGAGGAAGCGGATCGAGGCCACCCTCCACGAGGCGTAGCCGGGAGCACAACGCGGGCACGTATAGGGCACGAACAGCCGTTGAGCACCGGATTTGGCTGGACACAGCCGGATAACCAGCGAAGGCCCCCTGACCTCATCTAAGCAGGCCAGGAAGCCTTCGACGATGGTAGACAGGGGTGCCCCCGGTGGGATTCGAACCCACACTGCGGCCCTTTTAAGGGACCTGCCTCTGCCGGTTGGGCTACGGGGGCGCTCGCCTAGGGTATCGGTACCAGCCTGGGGCGGATCACGAAGCGGCGTTGGCGCGGACGAAGTCGGCCTTCGGGTCGTTGATCTGGCCCAGCGCCACCACCTCGCGGTGGAACAGCAGGGCAGTCGTCCAGTCAGCCACGATGCGAACCTTGCGGTTGAACGTCGGCATCCGGCTCAGGTGGTAGGTACGGTGCATGAGCCACGCCACGATGCCCTTGAGCCTGACCCCATAGACCTCGGCGACCCCGCGGTACAGGCCCAGGCTGGCCACCGACCCCGCGTACCGGTGGTGGTAGCGCCCCAGCGGCTGGCCACGAAGGTGGGCGATCACGTTGTCGGCAAGCACCCTGGCCTGCCGGACGGCGTGCTGGGCCGACGGGGCGCAGATGGCGTTCGGGTCCTTGGAGGTCAGGTCGGGCACGGCCGCGCAGTCCCCGGCGGAGAAAACCTCCGGGCATCCCACCACCTGCAGGGTCGCCGTGCAGCGCAGCCGCTTGCGGTCATCCAGTGGCAGGTCGGTCTGCCGCAGTACCGGGTTGGCCCGCACCCCAGCGGTCCAGACGATGGTGTCGGCGTCGAACTCGGTGCCGTCGTCGAGGACCACGTGACCGTTCTCCATCGTCGTGACCCGGGTGTTCAGCAAGATCTCGATACCGCGCCCGGTCAGCTCCTTCGCGGTGTAGCGGCCCATTCTCGGGCTGACCTCGGGCATGATCCGGCCGGTGGCCTCGACGAGCACCCAGCGCATGTCCGCCGGCTCGATGGACTCGTAGTAGCGGCAGGCGTAGCGGGCCATGTCCTCCAGCTCGCCGAGCACCTCGATCCCCGCGTATCCCCCACCGATCACCACGAAGCTCAACAGCTTGCGGCGCAGCCGCGGCTCGGCCGTGGCGTCGGCGGCCTCCAGCCGGGACAGCACGTGGTTGCGCAGGTAGATCGCCTCGCCGATGGTTTTGAACGCGATACCGTGCTCGGCGAGCCCGGGAATGGGCAACGTGCGCGCGATCGAGCCGGGCGCCATCACCAGCACGTCGTAGCTGCGCCGCTCGAGCTGCCCGGCGCAGTTCTCGATGGTGGCGAACCGGTGGGCGTGGTCGACACTGGTGACCCGGCCGCCCACGACGTGGCAGCGCCGGAGCACCCGGCGCAGCGGCACGACCACGTGCCGCGGCTCGATCGAACCAGCCGCGGCCTCGGGCAGGAACGGCTGGTAGGTCATCTGCGGCTGCGGGTCCACCACGTGGACCGATGCCTCGCCCCCGGCCAGCTTCGACTGCAGCCCCAGCGCGGTGTACATCCCCACATAGCCCCCGCCGACGATGAGGATGCGCGGCGGGCCCCCTGGTGTGAAACCCATATCAGCAGTATCCCCCCAGCCCGGCCAGTTCGGCCGCGCGGCGCAGCACGTCGACCAGCATCTCCGGGGTGAGCCGGCCGGTGAAGGTGTTCTGCTGGCTGACGTGGTAGCAACCGAGCAGGTGCAGCCCGTCCAGGGCAACCTCGGTACCGTGCCCGAAGCGGGGCCGCGGCGTCGGCACCGCCCAGCCCGCGACGCTCAGCGCGGGTAGGAGTGCCTGCCAGCCGAAACCGCCGAGCACGACCACCGCGCGCAGCGTCGGGCGCAGCAGGTGGAGCTCGCGGACCAGCCAGGGCCGGCAGGTGTCGCGCTCGGTGGGGGTGGGCTTGTTGGCTGGGGGTGCGCACCGGACCGGGGCCGTGATCCGGGTGCGGTGCAGCGTCAGCCCGTCACCGCGGTGGGTGGCGACCGGCCGGTCCGCCAGGCCGACCGCGTGCAGCGCGGCGTAGAGCACATCGCCGGAGCGGTCCCCGGTGAACATCCGGCCGGTCCGGTTGCCGCCGTGCGCGGCGGGCGCGAGCCCGACGATGGCCAGCGCGGCATCAGGCGGACCGAACCCCGGAACCGGGCGCCCCCAGTAGGTCTGGTCACGATAGGCGGCGCGCTTGTCGGTCGCGACCTTCTCCCGCCAGGCGACCAGCCGCGGGCAGGCCCGGCACCGGGTTATCTGCTCGTCCAGGGTGTCCAGGTCATGCGCGTCGCCCATCAGGCCAGGCCGAGCGCGATGCCGTCGAGGATGTCGTGCTCGCTGACCACGAGCTCGGTGATGCCGGCCCGGCTGTGCAGCTCCTCGGCGAGCACCCACACGATGAGCGCACCGCCGGCGATGACGTCCACCCGGCCGGGGTGGATGACGGGGTCGGCGGCCCGCTGCTGACGCGTCGAGGCCAGCAGGTACTCGGCGGTGCCGCGAACCCGGTCCAGCGAGAGCCGGGACAGGTGAGTGCGCTCGGAGTCATAGGCGGGCAGCCGCTGCGCGACGGCGGACAGCGTGGTGACGGTGCCCGCCACGCCGACCCAGGTACGGGCCTGGTCCACCGGCACCTCGGCGAAGGCCTCCCGCAGGGTCCGCGTCGCGAACCGCCGCGCGGCACCGACCTCCTCAGGCGTCGCGGGGTCCGAGTGCAGGTACCGCTCGGTGATCCGGACACATCCGACGTTCACCGACCGTGCCGCCGTCACCTCGGCCCTCCCGGCCTTCCAGGCACCCAAGACCACCTCAGTGGACCCACCACCCACATCGACGACCACGGCCGGCCCGAGCGCGGGGTCCAGGCCACCGACCGCGCCGGTGAACGACAGCCGGGCCTCCTCATCTCCGGTGATCACCTCGGCATCGGTACCGAGGGTCCCCCGGACCATGGTGAAGAAGTCCTCCCGGTTGGCGGCGTCGCGGGTCGCCGAGGTGGCCACCATCCTGACCCGCCGCGCACCCGCGCGCCGCGCGATGGCGGTGTAGTCGGCCAGCGCGACGCGGGTGCGCTCCACGGCCTCCGGCGCCAACCGACCTGTGGCGTCGACGTCCTGGCCGAGCCGGACGATGCGCATCTCCCGACACACATCGACCAGAGCATCACCGGTCACGTCGGCGACAAGCAACCGGATCGAGTTGGTCCCGCAGTCGATCGCCCCCACCCTGACCATCTCCACCTCCGAGCTCCGGCGCATTCAGCGGGCTGAGCGGGGTAACCAGGCACTCTATTACCCCGCTCAGCCCGCTGAATGCGGAACGCAGGGGCCGGGAGTCCACCAGGGGCCGATCTGGGCGAGCACCTCGTCGCCGAAGGGGTTCACGCCGGGGCCGAGGGCAAGGGCGTGCGCGACGTGGACGTGCAGGCACTTCACCCGATCCGGCATCCCACCGGCGCTGACCTGGGTCCCCAACGGTGCCACCGCGTCCCGCTCAGCCAGGTACGACTCGTGCGCGGCCCGGTAGGCCCGCGCGAGCTCGGGATCCCTAGCGAGCCGGTCGGTCATCTCCCGCATCGCGCCGCTGGCCTCGATCCGCGCCACCTGCCCGGTCAGCCTGCCGCAGGTCAGGTAGTACAGCGTGGGGAACGGGGTGCCGTCGGCGAGCCGGGGATGGGTCCGCACCACGCTGGGCAGCCCACAGCCGCAGCGGTGCGCGACCGACCGCAGCGCCCTCGGCGGGCGACCCAGCTGGGCCGCGACGGCCTCCCAGTCGGCGCGGTCCACATCCGGGCGGCCCACCGGCTCACCCATTGTTGATCGACTTCCAGAGCCGGCCGTACCACGGCTGGGTGGACGTCTGGCCACTGCTGGGACCGGCAGCGCCGGTCGGGCCGGGGGGAAGCTGCACCAGGTACGGCGCCTGCCCGGGGAGCACGTAGCGCAACCGCTCACGGGCCTGGGTCTCGACCTGCGCCGGATCGGCCAGCAGGCCGCGGCGGCGCACCAGCTCCGCGATCTTGTCGGCCAGCATGTGCTGCCGCTCGTACACCGCCGCCAGCTCGGCGCGTTGTCCCAGGTAGTTGCGCAGCGGCACCGCCACGCTCAGCACCAGCACGCAGACCAGCGCGGCGAGCAGCGCGGCCCGGCGCCCCGAGGTGACGCCCAACGCGTGGCCGATCCGCACCGGGTCTAGCCTTCCGGAGCGGACCGGGCGAACGCCAGGTCCCCGGCGTAGCGAGCCGCGTCCCCGAGGGTCTCCTCGATACGCAGCAGCTGGTTGTACTTGGCCACCCGCTCCGACCGGGCCGGGGCGCCGGCTTTGATCTGCCCACAGCCGACCGCCACCGCCAGGTCAGCGATCGTGGTGTCCTCGGTCTCGCCGGAGCGGTGGCTGATCATGCAACGGTACCCGTGAGACTGGGCGAGCGCCACGGCGTCCAGGGTCTCCGACAGTGTGCCGATCTGGTTGACCTTCACCAGCAACGCGTTGGCCGCCCGGCGGGTGATGCCCTCCTCCAGCCGCTCCGGGTTGGTCACGAAGAGATCGTCACCGACGATCTGCACCCGAGCGCCGAGCTCGGCGGTGAGCCGCGCCCAGCCATCCCAGTCGTCCTCGGCCAGCGGGTCCTCGATGGACACCAAGGGATAGGCGTCGAGCAGCTCGGCGTAGTAGGCGATCATCTGCTCGGCGTTGCGGGCGCTGCGCTCGAAGGTGTAGGCGCCGTCGGCGAAGAACTCGGTGGCGGCCACGTCCAGCGCGAGCGCGATGTCCCGGCCGAGGGTGAAACCGGCCTTGTCCACCGCAGTGGCGATCAGGTCCAGCGCGTCGGTGTTAGCCGGGAGGTCGGGCGCGAAACCACCCTCGTCCCCCAGCCCGGTGGGTAGCCCGTTGGCCTTGAGTACCGACTTCAGTGCGTGGTAGACCTCAGAACCCCAGCGCAGCGCCTCACGAAACGAGTCCGCGCCGACCGGGACGATCATGAACTCCTGGACGTCGACTCCGGTGTCGGCATGCGCACCGCCGTTGAGGATGTTGAGCATGGGTACCGGCAGCACATGCGCGTTCACGCCGCCGATGTAGCGGAACAGCTCCAGGCCGCTGGACTCGGCGGCCGCCTTCGCGACCCCCAGCGAGACCCCGAGAATCGCGTTGACGCCCAGCCGGGACTTGTCGGGGGTGCCGTCCAGGTCGACCAGCTTCTGGTCCACCACGCGCTGCTCGATCACCTCGACGCCGATGAGCTCGGGGGCGATCTCATCCAGTACCGTGGCCACCGCGCACTCCACGCCTTTGCCCTGGTAACGCTGGGGGTCACCGTCCCGCAGCTCCACGGCCTCGTGGCGCCCGGTGGACACTCCGGAGGGCACTGCGGCATGGGCCACCGTGCCGTCGTCAAGGGCGATCTCAACCTCGACGGTGGGGTTGCCGCGCGAGTCCAGGATCTCGCGGGCTCCGATGTCCTCGATGACGGCCACAGAGATACGCTCCTTGTCGGTTCTGGGTCAGTACCGTCGGTGTGACAACGACAGCCGCTGGCTGAGCCAGCCTACCCGCAGCCCACCCGACTGAACCGCATCGAGGGGCCTTCCTCGGCTACCCGGATAAACGGCCGGTAATGTTCAGGTGACGCCCTGGGCGTTCTGGGCATAACGCTGGGCGAAACCGTAGACCTCTTGGGCGTAGTCGAGGGAATCATTGTAGGACAGGATCGCTCGCAGCCAGCCGTCACCGGAGCCCAGGTTTCGGTTGTCCGCGCACAGGTACTGCGCCGCAGCCAGGGAGGCATCGTCGATGTTCTGCGGGTCGGTGATCCCGTCCCCATTCCCGTCAGCCCGCCACTTGGCCCAGGTGGAGGGGGTGAACTGGAAAGGCCCGACAGCGTGGTCCCACACCTTGTCGCCGTCGAGCAGGCCGTTGTCGGTGTCGGCGATGGCCTTGACCCCGGGCGCGCCGTTCAGCGCTATCCCGATGATCGGCGACGAGGGCCGACCGTCGGGTAGCAGAGTGCGACCCTCGAAGCCACCGTGCTTGGACTCGACCGCCGCGATGGCGGCCAGGGTGACCCAGGTGATGCGGCAGTGGGGCTGGGTCGCGGCCATCACGGCATGGGCGTTCGCGTAGGCCTCCAGCGCGCGCTGCGGGATGGTGGTGACGAGGGACATCCGGGTGGCCCAGTCGGCGAACGCCAGCTGGGGCGCCACCGAGCGCTGGGGAGGCGCGGGGATCCGCACCGGGATGGTGACGGCCTGGTGCATCGGCGCAGCAGCGTGCTGGGGCGCGCCGACAGCCTCGCCGACGGGCTGCACGGCGGGCTCCGGAACGTCGGGCAACGCGGCGGGCGCGGCCATCGCCGCCGGCGCGGGGGTGAGGAGCCCTCGGTCGGGCAACGGAGCGGCTACCGCACCCAGACCCGCCAGGAGCAGGCCCGCACAGGCCAGCGCACCGCCCGACAACACCCCCCGCAGCAGGTACTGCGACGCTCGGGGCAACCCTCGACTCATACCAGAGATCAACGACGAGCGCGCTACGGAGATACGCCCGGCCAGTGCTCCCGCCACTGCCCGGCGGTGAGCTGATCGGCGTCCAACCCGGCGGCCCGAGCGGAGCGCTGCGCGGCGCGCACGTCCTGGGCGAACCGCCGGGCCACCCGACGCAGCGCGGCCTCGGGATCCTCGCCGGCCAGCGTCGCCGCGGCGGACAGCGCGAACAACGACGTGCCGCTACCACCGTCGCTACCGGGTAGCAGATCCGCCGGAAGCGCCGCCTTCGTCGCCCGGGACACCAGCTTGGCCACCAGCGCCACGGCCGGCTGGCTCAGCGCGACCCCGTCGACGCTCGACTCGCGGCGCTTCTCGGCGCGTTTGAGCTGCTCCCAGCGGAGCTCCTGCTCAGCGGCGGTGAGCACCTGCTCGCTGCCCGCGAAGACGTGCGGATGCCTGGTGACCACCTTGGCCACCAGCCCGGTGGCCACCGCGTCGATGTCGAAGCCCTCCGGCGTCTCCTGCGCGACCCGGGCGTGAAAGAGCACCTGCAGCAGCACATCGCCGAGCTCCTCACGCAGCGCACCGGTGTCACCGTCCTCCAGTGCCTGGTACAGCTCGTAGGCCTCCTCGATGAGGTAGGGCATCAGCGAGCGGTGGGTCTGCTCGGCGTCCCATGGGCAGCCACCCGGGGACCGCAACCGGTCCATCACCGCGACGGCATCCAGCAACGCCGCCCCCGCGGGCTCAGGAGTGGTCAGCACGGTGGCACCGGTGGCCACCCAGCTGGCCGCCACACCGGTCCTGGGATCCAGGGTGAGCAGCAGCCCCCGCACGGCGTCACCGACCGGATGCGCCCCGCACAGCCGCGCCAGCTCAACCGGTACGTCGGTGTCGGCGTGCAGGGCCGCCCCGTCCCGCAGCAGGCGGGCCGCCACCGCCGGAAGCACCGCGCCGAGCCGGGGGGACAGCCTGACGACCACCGGCTCGCGGAGCAGCCTCACGCGAGGGGGGAAGCGCGTAACGGCGCGATGAAGCCGCCGGTCTCGTTCACATCGGAGACGACCTGCAGGTTCACCGGGTCCCAGATGCCGTAGCGGGGGGACAGCCGCACTCCCTCCCGCGCACCCACCCGGCTCAGCTGGTGCAGGCCGATGGCCTCCAGCACGGTGGGGTCGATCGCGTCGACGGGGGGCGCGTGCTCGGACGGCTGGACACCGCGGTCGGTCCGGTTCCTGACCACCATGACCACCCAGGGCTTGGTGTCCTCGAGTTGGAAGGCCACTACCGTGCCCTCGGCGACGCCGAACGCCGGGGTGGTGGCGAAGATCGGGTCGTCCCCGGCGACGATCCGCTTGTCGAGCTCGGCGTCCTTCCCGGCGCGCACGTCGGCTGCTATCGACCGGCGAGCCCGCGTGGACCCGTCCTGGGCGAGCTCCGCCACCCGCTGTTCGGCGGCGGTTCGGGTGTCGGCGGTGGTGTAGTCGACGGTGATCGCGCTGGTGCGCACGACGGCGCGGCCCAGCGCGGCCATGAGCAGCTGGTCGGCGGCCCGCTGCCGGTAGGACTTGGCGTCGAAGATCGTCCCCTTGGACGCGGCCTCGGCGCCGCCGAGCGCCTTGACCAGCCGGTTCACCTGGGCCTGGTCGACGGTCACGCCGGCCCGCCGCGCGGCGGTCTCGAGCAGCTGGTGCCTGATCCGGACGGTGACGATCTTGCGCGACACATCGCCGAGCTGGTGGCCCGCCTCCAGCTGGGCACGGACCTGTGGGCTCTCCTTGGCCAGCACTGTCATGAGCTGACCGTGCACCTGCGCCGTCGGGATCTCGACACCATCGACGAACGCGGCGGCACCGAGCCGGCTGGAGCCGAAGCCGCAACCACCGACCAGCAGCCCCGCGACAGCGACCCCGGCGGCGGCACGCAGGACCCTTCGCACGGGCACTACCCTCTCACGCCGCCGAGCACCGCGGTGACCAGGTTGGTGCACCAGTCGAGCAGCTCCCGGTCGCGCAGCGGCGGGGCACCGATACCGCCGGAGCCATCGCTGGGTCTGGGCACGGACAGGGTCTGGCCGGCGGCCCGGTACGCCGCCTGGGGGTAGAGCCGGTTCAGGCGCACCACCTGGGAGTCCCGGAGCGTCACCGGAGCGAACCGCAGCCTGGGGCCCTGCAGGGTCACCTCCGCCACCCCGTGCGCCCGGCACACCTGACGGAAGCGCGCGACGTCCAGCAGGGTCACCACGGCGGGCGGCAGGGCGCCGTAGCGATCGCGCAGCTCATCGGTGATGGCGTTGAGCGTCTCGGCGTCCATCGCCTCGGCGACCTTGCGGTACGCCTCCAGCCGCAGCCGCTCCCCGGGGATGTAGTCGTGCGGCAGGTGCGCGTCCACCGGCAGCTCCACCCGTACCGGCGCGGGCCCGGGCGCGCCGTCGGTGCCGCCGGCGCCGGCCACCCGGCGGAACGCCTCGACGGCCTCGCCGACCAGCCGGATGTAGAGGTCGAAACCGACTCCGGCGATGTGCCCGGACTGCTCACCGCCCAGAATGTTGCCCGCACCGCGGATCTCCAGGTCCTTCATCGCCACAGCCATGCCCGCGCCCAGCTCGGCGTACTGGGCGATGGTGGACAAGCGGTCGTGCGCCGTCTCGGTCAGCGGCGTCTCGGGCGGGTAGAGGAAGTAGGCGTAGCCACGCTCCCGGCCGCGCCCGACCCGCCCACGCAGCTGGTGCAGCTGCGCCAGGCCGAGCAGGTCACCACGCTCCACGATCAGCGTGTTGGCGTTGGAGATGTCCAGCCCGGTCTCGACGATCGTGGTGCACACCAGCACGTCGTGCTCGCGCTCCCAGAACCCGGCGACGGTGCGCTCGAGCTGGTCCTCGTTCATCTGCCCGTGCGCCACCGCCACCCGGGCCTCGGGCACCAGCTCGCGGATCGCTCGGGCGGCCTTGTCGATCGAGGACACCCGGTTGTGCACGTAGAAGACCTGCCCGTCGCGCAGCAGCTCGCGGCGGATCGCGGCACCGACCTGCTTGTCGTCGTAGGCCCCGACGTAGGTCAGCACCGGGTGGCGTTCCTCGGGGGGGGTGAGGATGGTCGACATCTCGCGGATGCCGGCCAGGCTCATCTCCAGGGTCCGAGGGATCGGGGTGGCGGACATGGTGAGCACGTCGACGGCGGTGCGCAGGGCCTTGATGTGCTCCTTGTGCTCGACGCCGAAGCGCTGCTCCTCATCGACCACCACCAAGCCGAGATCCTTCCACCGCACCCCTGGCTGCAACAGCCGGTGGGTGCCGATCACGATGTCCACCGAGCCCTCAGCCAGACCGCGCAGCACCTCCGACGCGTCGCCGGGGTGGGTGAACCGGGACAGCCCGCGCACCGTGACCGGGAACGAGTGCATCCGGTCGGAGAAGGTCTGCAGGTGCTGCTGGGCGAGCAGGGTGGTCGGCACCAGAACGGCCACCTGCTTGCCGTCCTGCACGGCCTTGAAGGCGGCCCGCACGGCGATCTCGGTCTTGCCGTAGCCGACGTCACCGCAGACCACCCGGTCCATCGGGACACCCCGGCACATGTCCGCCTTGACCTCGTTGATCGCGGCGAGCTGGTCGGGCGTCTCGGTGTAGGCGAAGGCGTCCTCCAGCTCGGCCTGCCACGGGGTGTCCGGGCCGAACGCGTGCCCCGGGGAGGACTGTCGAGCCGCGTACAGCTGTACCAGCTCAGCGGCGATCTCCTTGACCGCCTTGCGGGCCCGGCCCTTGGTCTTGGCCCAGTCCGACCCCCCCAGCTTGTTCAGCGTCGGCAGCTCGCCCCCGACGTATCGGCTCACCTGGTCGAGCTGGTCGGTGGGGATGTACAGCCGGTCCCCCGGGTGGCCCCGCTTGCTGGGCGCGTACTCCACCAGCAGGTACTCCCGGGTGGACCCCCCGACGGTGCGCTCGACCATCTCCAGGAACCGGCCGATGCCGTGCTGCTCGTGCACCACGTGATCGCCGCCGCGCAGCGCCAGCGGGTCCACCGCGTTGCGACGGCGGACCGGCATCCTCGACAGCTCCCGGCTACCGGTGCCACCGCGGGCGCCGGTGACGTCCGCTTCGGTGAGCACCGCCAGCCCCAGCGCGGGAACCGCGAAGCCGTCCTCCAGGGTGCCGCGGACCACCGTGACGGTGCCCGCGTCGGGTGGCTGGAACAGCCCGTCGACGGCGTGCACCACCGGCACCTCGGCGTCGCGCAGCTGCTCGCAGGCACGCTGTGCGGTGCCCGCGCCGGGCACCACCAGGATCGCCGCGCCGCCGGTGGCGGTATGCGCCCGCAGGTCGGCGAAGGCGCGCGTCACGTCACCGTGATAGGACCGCGCGGGGATGATCCGCAGCCGCAGCGGGCCGTGGGCGTCGGTGGTCAGCGGGCTCAGCGTCCACCACGCCAGCCCGGTGCCGAGGGCGTGCTCGGCGACCTCGCCCAGGTCGCGGTAGGCCGAGGCGGACAGGTCCAGCGCCGCGATGTCGACCGGGGCCTCGCCACCACCCGCAGCGACCATCCAGGACGCCTCCAGGAACTCCTGCCCGGTGCGCACCAGGTCAGCGGCCCGGGCCCGGATCCGTTCCGGATCGGCGAGCAGCACGTGAGTGCCCGTCGGCATCACGTCGGTGAGCAGCCGGAGCTCCTCACCGGCCAGCACCGGGATGAGCGACTCCATGCCCTCGGCCGGAACGCCGGAGGCGACCTTCTCCAGCAGCTGCGCGACCGGCCCGGCCGGGGCCTGCCCGACGAGTCGCGCCGCAGCGGCCCGCACCCCCTCGGTGAGCAGCAGCTCCCGGCACGGTGGCGCATCCAGCTCGGCAGCGGGCGCCAGGGTGCGCTGGTCGGCGAGGGCGAACGAGCGGATCTCGGAGACCTCCTCGCCCCAGAACTCCACCCGCACCGGATGGTCGGCGGTGGGCGGGAAGACGTCGACGATGCCGCCGCGGACCGCGAACTCGCCGCGCCGGTCGACCATGTCGACCCGGGTGTACGCCAGATCCGCCAGCCGAGACAGCACGCCGTCGAAGTCGTGCACCTGCCCGACCCGCAGCCGCACCGGGGCGATCTCTCCCAGACCGGCGAGTATCGGCTGGATCAGCGACCGCACGCCGGTGACCACCACCCGCAGCGGGCCGGTGGAGGTCTCGCCGGACTCCTCGGGATGGGCCAGCCGGCGCAGCACCGCCAGCCGCCGCCCCACGGTGTCGGCCCGGGGGGACAGCCGCTCGTGCGGCAGTGTCTCCCAGGAGGGCAGCTCGGCGATCATCCCGGCGCCCAGCACGTCGGCCAGCTCGGCGGCCAGCTCACCGGCTTCCCGGTCGGTGGCGGTGACGGCCAGCACCGGATGCCCCGCGCGGGCCAGCGCGGCCGCGACCAGCGGGCGGGTCGCGGGCGGCCCGTGCAGCTCCAGCTCGGGGACGCCGGCCCGGCCGACCAGCTCCCGCAACGACGGTTCCGGCAGCACCGCCTCGAGCAGACCGGACAGGTGAGCGGGTGTGGTCGGTAGCGCGGTCGCTACAGGCACCGTGGTGAACCTTTCGGCGGCGACGTTGTTCGGGCGGCGACGTTGTTCGGGCGGCGACGTTGTTCGGACGCAGACGTGGTCGACGCGGAACGGACCCCTGCCCGGGACGGGACCGGCGCGCGAGGGTCGTGGCCCTACGATACCGATCCGGACTCGTCCTCGACCGCCCAGGGTCGGTAGCGGCAGGCAGGCGCGGCGAGCGGGGTCGGTAGTCCTCGAAGAACATATTAGGTGCCAGGTCCGGCGACCTCGGTAACCGATTCGCCGTGTCGCGTTGTATGCTGAAGGCAGCCAATCGCATATCACGGTTTTTCTGCGCCGACATACCCTGTACCGACAACTTCTGCGCCGACCATACCCTGTACCGACATACTTCTGGGCCGACCATACTTTGGGGACTCGATCCGACATGACCAGCATCGTGCTCGGCGACGACCACGCGGTGTTCGCGGAATCACTGGTCTCGGTACTGGCCAGGCAGGGGTTCCGAGTACCGGCGCTCGCCCGAAGCCTCACCGGGACGATCGAGGCGGTCCACCATCACCGGCCCGATATCTGCCTGCTGGGTCGGCGCTTCTCCGATGGCGACGGAGTCGGCGCGATCTGTCACATCATCGCGGTGAGCCCGGCGACCCGAATAGTCATCCTCGCGGCCGACGGTGATACCGACGCGATGCGCAAAGCCGTCCGGCTGGGGGCCGCCGGCTACGTGCCCAAGACATGGGGCGTCCGCAGACTGGTCCACGCGCTGGGACGGGTCATCGACGGGGCGGTCGTACTGGACGCACCCCGGGCGGGCGGCGGACGGTCCGACGTCTCCGAAGCGCGCCGGCTCGCGGCTCACCTGACGGCCCGCGAGCGGGAATGCCTCGCCTTGCTCGTCGAGGGGCTCGACACCCCGGCGATGACACTGCGCCTGGGCGTCTCGACCACCACCGTGCGAAGTCACGTGCAGGGTCTGCTGACCAAGCTCGGAGTGCACTCCCGACTCGAGGCCGCCACCTTCGCGGTGCGCTACGACCTCGTCGATCACGACCAGCACGGCCCGGAGGGCCGTACGAGGACGGGGTAGCCGTGAGCGCGACGATGCGGCTGGGCACGGTTCGCGGTGTGGTCCCGATCCGGGTACTGCTGGTCGACGACCAGCAGATGCTGGTCGAGGCGCTCGCGGCCAGGCTGTCCGCCACAGCCGACCTCGTCGTGGTCGGGCACTGCGCGACGCGAGACCCCGAACCCGATGTGCTCGCCACCGCGGCGCGCCCGGACGTGATCACCATTGAGGTCGCGCAGGCCCACGATGCGGCCACACCGCTGAGGCGCTTCCGCGCGGCATGGCCGCCCGCGCGCGTCGTGGTCCTCACCGCGAGCCGTGACCCTGAGCAGGCGCTCGACGCCGCGCGGGCGGGAGCCGACGGGTGGGTGTCGAAGGAGTCCTCGGTCGAGGCACTCGTCCACGCACTGCGGTGCGCTGGTCAGGGCCAGGCCTGCTTTCCTCCCGAGCAGCTGGGCCACGTCCTGCGGGAGCTGCGGGCCGATGTCGGGCGGGCGCAGCGCCGCGAGGGACCGCTGGAGAGCCTGACCCCCCGGGAGCGCGACGTGCTGGTGTGCCTGGCGCGGGGGCACCGCCCGGCGGAGATCGCCGAGGAGCTCGGGATGTCGGTGAACACGGTCCGCACCCACATCAACAAGATCTTCGCGAAGCTGAGCGTGCACAGCCGGCTGGAGGCCGTCACGGTGGCGAGGGAGGCGCTCCGCCACACCCGGGTCGGTTCCCGCCATGCGTGAGCCTCCGGTGCTGATGTACCACTCGGTCGCGCCGTACGACCAGGACCCCCACCTCGTGACCGTGCGCCCCGCCCGGTTCGAGCAGCAGCTGCGCTGGCTGCGCCGGCGGGGCCTACGGGGCACCTCGATGCGCGAGCTGCTGGCGGCCCGGCGCGACGGTACCGACCGGGGTCTGGTCGGCCTCACCTTCGACGACGGCTACGCCGACTTCTGCGAGTACGTGCTGCCCGCGCTGGCGCGGTTCGGCTTCACCGCGACCGTGTTCGTGCTCGCCGACCTGCTCGGTGGCACCAACTCCTGGGACGCGGCGGGTCCCCGCAAAGCCCTCATGACGGCCGAGGAGATCCGGCACGCGGCGGCCGGTGGCATGGAGATCGGCTCGCACGGTCGGCGGCACGTGTCGCTGACCTCGAGGGGCGACGGCGATGTCCTGACCGCTGAGGTCGCGGGGAGCCGGGCGGTCCTGCGGGAGGTGTCCGGTCAGGAGGTAGCGGGCTTCTGCTACCCCTACGGGCACCTGGACGAGCTGACCGTGGGCGCGGTGCGGGCCGCCGGCTACGACTACGGATGCGCGATCTGGCGCTCGCGGCTGACCGGCCCGCACGCCCTGCCACGGACCTACATCGGGGACCGTGACGGGTCGCTGCGACTGCTCGCCAAGTGGTACCGGCACCACCTGCGCCGGTGAGTCCCCTGAGCGTGCTGCACGCGGCCCAGCCCACCGGCGCCGGGGTGGCCCGCTACGTCGCGACCGTGGCCGCCGACCAGCTCACCCGAGGCTGGCGGGTCGTGGTCGCCTGCCCTTCCGGCGGGCACCTCGCCGCCGAGCTGGGCGCACGCGGGGTGGCGCGGCTGCACTGGCCCGCGACGCGGTCCCCCGGCGTGGACACCGTGGCCGAGACGCGGCGGCTGCGCCTGCTGGTCAGGGCGGTCCAGCCCGACGTGGTGCACCTGCACTCGGCGAAGGCGGGGCTGGCCGGGCGGCTCGCGATGCGAGGGGCGCGCCCCACGCTGTTCCAACCGCACGGCTGGTCCTGGCTGGCGGCTGGGGGCGCGACCGGGCGCGGTGCGCTGGCCTGGGAACGCCTCGCGGCGAGGTGGACCGACCTGGTCGTGTGCGTCGGCGAGGGTGAGGCCGCGCACGCCCGTCACCGGCGGGTGGGCGCCCGCCACGTCGTCATCCGCAACGGCGTCGACCTCGTGAGCTTCACGCCGGCCGGCCAGCGGGCGCGCGCCGCCGCCCGGGACCGGCTGGGGGTGGGCGCACAGGCTCCACTGGCGGTGTGCCTTGGCCGGGTCACCCGGCAGAAGGGTCAGGACGTGCTGCTCACGGCGTGGCCCCAGGTGCGGCGACGCTGCGCGGGAGCGCAGCTGTGCATCGTCGGTGACGGCGACCTGCTGCCCGCACTGCGTGGCTGCGCCCCACCCGGCGTACGCTTCGTGCCACCCGTCGCCGACCCCCGACCCTGGTACGCGGCGGCCGACGTGGTGGTCCTGCCATCCCGCTGGGAAGGCCTGTCGCTGACCCTGCTGGAGGCGCTGGCCAGCGGGTGCTCCGTGGTGGTCTCCGACATCCCCGGCCTCGCGGAGGCCATCACCCCCGGCGTGGGAGCCCGGGTACCGGTCGGCGACACCCACGCGGTAGCCGGGGCCCTCACGCGACGCCTCGCCGACGCCGACCTGCGCTCCACCGAGGGACAGGCCGCCGCACTGGCCGCGAAAGCCTTCGACGTGCGCCACACCCACGACCGGCTCGCCACCATCACCGCCCAGCTCGCCCGACGTCGATGAACTGGTGTCGATAGCCCGGTGGACCGACGGCCCAACCTTTCTTCTCCTTGAGCATTCTCCGCACGGAAGGGATGACCTCGTCGATTCCCGCAGGCTGAAGCTTCAACTGCTCTTCGGGGCTTTCCTCGTTCGACTGACACCGTCGAGGCTTTACCCTGACAGGTCGGCGGTCGGCGAAGGGCGGGCGGGGTGAACGGCCAACGCGTCGGGTACGGACGGGTAAGCAGCCTGGACCGAAAACCGGTACGGCAGCTTGACGACGTCGCGCTGGACCGGTCCTTCACCGACAACCGCGTCGGGCAGGGACACCCGAGACCAGCGCTGGAAGCGCTGCTGGACCACACGCACACGCTGCGGACCCGGCCGTCGGCGAGGTACCCGGAAAGATCCAGGCGGCGCGGGTGATGGGCTGACCGCGCCGTTCACACTGTGAGGAGGGAGAACATGGACCGTCGCGCATTCCTCGTCACCGGAACGGCTGCGCTGACCGCATGTTCGGTGCCGGGCGCCGCTGGCACAGCACAGGTCCCCGGAACGGCCCCCACTGGGGTGGTGCCCGACTGGGAATGGGTGCGGGCGCAGTTCGATCTCGCACCCGACTACATCCATATGAGCAGTTTCTTCCTCGCCTCCCATCCACACGGCGTTCGGGAGGAGATCGAACGGCACCGAAGGACGATCGACCGGAACCCCTTCCTGGCCGTGCACAACCAGTCCGACATGCCGGCCACGATCGCGGCGGCAGCCGCCGAGTACCTGGAGGGGCGTCCCGAGGAGGTGGCGCTCACGGGCAGCACCACCATGGGGTTGGCGTTGATCTACCACGGCCTGCCGCTGCGCGCCGGGCAGGAGGTGCTCACCACCACGCACGACCACTACTCCCATCACGAGTCCATCCGCTTAGCCGCCGGCCGCGCCGGAGCGACCGTTCGCAAGATCGCGCTCTACGACGAGCCGGCGGCCGCGGCCCAGGACGAGATCGTTGATCGCCTGCGCCGCGCGCTGCGGCCGCGGACCCGCGTGGTGGGGCTCACCTGGGTGCACTCGGGCACGGGTGTGAAGCTTCCGCTGCGCGCGGTCGCCGCCGCGCTGGCCGAGCGCAACGCGAGCCGACCCGACGGCGACCGCGTGCTGCTGGTGGTGGACGGCGTGCACGGGTTCGGCGTGGAGGACGAGGCGGTCGCCGCCATCGGCCTCGACTTCTTCGCCGCCGGCACGCACAAGTGGATCCTGGGACCGCGCGGTACGGGCGTCATCTGGGGGCGCGACGGACGCTGGGCCGACATACAGCCCACGATCCCCGCTTTCCAACATGAGCTGTCCGTTGCCTGGATACAGAACAGGCCCCCAGCGGGGCCGACACGCGCCACCTGGGTCACACCCGGGGGGTTCAAGGCATTCGAACACCTGTGGGCGCTACCGGCCGCGTTCGCATTCCACCACCAGCTCGGCCGCGCGCGGGTGGCCGAGCGCATCCACCAGCTCAACACCCAGTGTAAGGACGGTCTGGCCGCCATGAAACACGTCCGGCTGCACACGCCGCGCAACCCGCAGCTGTCCTCGGGGCTCGTCTGCTTCGAGGTGGACTCGATGACTCCCGAGGCCGCCGTGGCCCGCCTGCTGCAACGACGCGTTGTGGCCTCTGCGGCGCCTTACGCGACGTCCTTCATACGGCTGGCGCCGAGCCTCGTGAACTCACCGGCCGACGTCGACACGGCCCTGGCCGCCGTGCGATCGCTCGCCCCCGGCTGATCAGCCCGCTGGGGACGTCGTGCCGCGGACAAGAGTACCCCGCACGGGATGGGCTCAGCCGTCGGGCTAGCTTTCGTGGCGATGTCTTTGTCGGTGGGTCGCGGTTGGCGGAACCTGCTGGCGACCGTGCCGGCGGTCGCGGCGATGGTCGCGACGACCATCGGGGCGGGACTTCCAGCCCGCATCGAGCCGTCGATTTCGCACGACTTCCCCGACCCGACGGTCCTGTCGGTTGGCGGCACCTACTACGCCTACTCCACGGCCAGCCGCTATGGAGGGAGAACCTTGCACGTTCCGGTGCGGCGCTCGACTCGCTTGACCGGTGGCTGGAGCCATGCCCGTGATGCCCTGCCCGAGTTGCCGGCGTGGGTGGATACGACCGCTCCCGGTGAGGGCAGCGTGTGGGCACCGGCGGTCACCGCCCGCGGCGACGACGGTTACCTGCTGTACTTCACCGCCCGGTCGGCGAGCCGGCGTGCCCAGTGCATCGGGGTCGCGTGGGCGTGGGCGCCGGAGGGTCCGTTCCACCCGGTCGGATCGCACCCGCTGGTGTGCCGGCCCGGGGATACCGGTGCCATCGACCCCAAGCCATTCACCGACACCGACGGCCGGCACTACCTGCTCTACAGCGCCACCCGCCGGGGTAACGCCACGATCTGGCTGCAACGGCTGACCGCCGACGGCACCGACACGATCGGCCACCGGCGGGCGGTGATCCGGGCGGACCGGGCCGATGAAGACCACGTCGTGGAGGCGCCGGCGATGCTCCGCCATGGCGGCAGGTATGTGCTGTTCTACTCGGCGAACGCCTACCACGGCGGCCGCTACTTCATCAACTACGCCACCGCGGACGCGCTGTGCGATGAGTTCGTCAAGCACCACGGACAGTTCCTCAACCAGCACACGTTTGATGACGCGTATCTGAACCCGGGCGGCCAAGACGTGCTGCACACCCACCGGCACGATTTTCTGGTCTTCCACGCCTACACCACCCCCACCCACCGCGCCATGTTCGTGGTGGGGCTGGGCTGGGACCACCACGACCACCCGAGGGTCGTTCTGCTCGGTGACCGCCATCAGCACCACCGCCACAACATCCGGATCCTGCCCCCGGATCGAAGAGAGGTCCACGGTCGCGGGCCAGCTGCAGGGATGCACAACCCAACGCGGCCAACCGGTCAGGCCGGCGGGGCGTTCCCTTGCCCATGATCAAGGCGGTCTTGGCTTGCGCGTCGAGGTCGGGGATGTCATCCGCCGGTCGGACTTCCGCAGGGCTTCTGGGCGCGCGAGTGGAGGAGGTCGGCTGGGCCGATTGCTTAATGCAACAGTGCCCGCTAAGTTGTCGTGGAGGGAACGCGCCGGGTGGAGGACATCGCAGCCGATGAGGCTCGCGGTCGCCGGCCGACGGTGTTGCGGGCGCAGACCACGCTGAACCACTGAAAGACGGGGACACATGGACGTCGTTGGCTACTTCGCAGCAGTACTGGCAGCGATCATCGTCCTTGGCCTGCTCACTCTCGGGCTTCTCTCGTTATCAGATTTCCGCCGCTACCTGCGTATGCGCAGAATGTGACCGGCGACCCACCTCGAAGCAGAGGTTTCCCCTGTCTTAGGGGCATGGAAGTTCTCGGATGAGCGGCGTTGCGGTGTCTGCACCGAGGTCTGTTGTCGCCGGTTCCACCTCCCCAGCCCTCGAGGTCGAGGGGATGCCCGCAGGTGGCCGTGGACAGGGCACGCCCGAGGTGCGCGGCGACGTCGAGTACCCGCCCCGCCTCAACGCGGGGTGAGTTTGACCTCGGTGCCCGCCGCCGGATGGCCGAGCAGCGCGGCGGCGCTGGCGCCGCGGGCGAACACCTCATACCAGATGATGTCCCCGACGGGGGTGCGCCACCCGGAGCTTCCGGGCGCGAACGACGTCTGCCCGGCCGGCACCTCGAACGTGCCGTCACTGACGGTCGCCTCGACGCCGCGGTCACCGACCTGTACCCACACCCGGGTACCTGAGGGCGCCGGCGGCTGCGACCAGGTGGTCTTCAGGTTGCCGTAGCCGCGGGAAGACATCACGGGAGCGAAACCGGGAGCTCGACTCCGGCACCCGCACCTCACGCAACGGGGTGCCGGCCGGACGCAGAAAGGAGAACGTGTACCGGGAGTTCGGCGCGACCACCAGCACGCCCGCCGAGGTGCGGCCGGCGACGAGCCACTCACCCTCGTTGTCCGGCTGCGGGTCGTTCTCGTCCTCACGCGGCGCGACATTGGAGTACCGGCGCGCCCCGACGGGGGCGGACCCAGCGGACGCCTCGGTCATTCACCGAGATCGGAGAAATCTGTGCCGGGTGCCGCGCGAGAGGCCGGGACGCTGGTGCCGGGCCGGGTGACGCTGCGGCCGGGAGGAACCTGCCGTCCCCGACCCGATCCCGTGGCGCCTGCCGGCCGGACCGGCGCGGGCTGCGGCCGGCCGAGCCATCCACCGAACGACGTAGGCGACCTCCCCTCGATGACGGAGGACCCAGCGCCCCGCTGATGCGACCGTCGGCATAGCACGGATCCACAGTCGGGGGGAATTGTGGCTGAACACCGGCTTTCGCTCGCGATCAACGGGCGTGAGCGACTTCTGGAGAGGCGGCTGGTGCCCTTCTCACCAGACGGACAGCCGGCCGCCGGTAAGGGGCAGTCTCGGGTGGGGCCGGTGGCGGTCGTGGGTCTCGGGTACGTCGGACTGCCGACGGCGTTGGGGCTGTTGGGCAGCGCGTCGCGGGTCACCGGCCTCGACGTGAGTGCCGACCGGCTGCGGGCCATCGAGTCCGGCGACGTCGACCTGTCCGATCTCGACCGAGCGCGGCTGGCGGCGGCACGGGGCGACGAGAGCTTCCGGCTCACCAACGACAGCGCCGCGCTGGCCGAGGCCGACGCGGTGATCGTCTGCGTGCCCACCCCGGTGGACGAGCGGCGCGTCCCGGACCTGTCCGCCGTGCGCGGCGCCTGCCAGACCGTCGTGGCACACGCTCACCCGGGACAGACGATCATCCTCACCTCGACCAGCTTCGTCGGCACGACGCGGCAGCTGCTCGTCGAGCCCCTGCGCGGGCGCGGGCTGACCGTCGGCACGGACGTCTCTGTCGCCTTCAGCCCGGAGCGCATCGACCCCGGCAATCCCGACCACCTCCAGCGCGAGACCCCACGGGTGGTGGGCGGAACCACCGGCGAGTGCGGCCGGCGGGCCGCGTGGGTGATCGGGCAGCTGACCGACTCGGTGTATCTGGTGAGCTCTCCGGAGGCCGCCGAGCTGACCAAGCTGTACGAGAACATCTTCCGCGCGGTCACCCTGGCGCTGGCCAACGAGTTCAGCGACGTGTGCGCCACGCTGGGGCTGGACCCGATCGAGGTGACCCTGGCCGCGGCGACCAAGCCCTACGGCTTCCTCGCCGCGTTCCCCGGACCCGGGGTGGGCGGGCACTGCATCCCGTGCGATCCGCACTACCTGCTGTGGCAGCTGCGCGAGCGGGACCGACCGACACCGCTGATCGAGCAGGCCATGCGCTCCATCCACGCGCGCCCCGCCCGCGTCGTCGAGCGGGCCACCGAGGTCCTCGCCGGAGCCGGTCACTCACCCACCGGAGCCAAGGTGATCGTGGTCGGCGCCAGCTACAAGGCCGGCGTCAGTGACGTCCGGGAGTCGCCGGCGCTGCTGATCATCGACGGACTCACGCGCGGCGGCGCGGACGTCGGCTACCACGACCCGCTGGTGCCGGCCGTGCAGACACCCGAGGGCCGGCTGATGCGCAGCGTCGCGGCCCCCAGTGGAGCCGACTGGGACCTGGCGGTCATCCACGTGGTGCACCCCGACACCGACTACAGCTGGGTCCGGGGCTGCCCTCGGGTCCTCGACGCGACCTACCTGTTCGACTGCGCCACGCGGCGCAGTGTGGTGTGAGGACCGACCGTCGATGACCCGCGGCCTGCACGCCCCCATGACGACGGCACAGCTGGACGTCACGGTACCGGCGGTCATCCTCAAGCTCGACCGCAACGCCCTGCACCACGGCGGGCTGGGCGCGATCCGCAGCCTGGGCCGGCTGGGCGTGCCCGTCTACGGCGTGCACGAGGACCGGTTGGCACCCGCGGCCGGATCCCGCTACCTGCACGACCGATGGATCTGGCGGCCAGACGCCGAGGATGCCGAACGGGTGCGGGCCGGGCTGGGCAGGCTCGCCGAGCGGATCGGACGCCCGGCCGTGCTCATCCCCACCGACGACGCCAGCGCCATCTTCCTCGCCGAGCACGGCACCGACCTGCGGCGCTGGTTCCTGTTCCCCGACCCGCCCAGCGGCCTGCCGCGCCGGCTGGCCGGCAAGTACACGCTGTACCAGCGCTGCCGCGAGCTGGGCGTGCCGTGCGTGGCGGCCGCGCTGCCGGGGTCTCTCACCGACGCCGAGGAGTTCGCGGACCGGCTCGGGTTCCCACTGGTCGCCAAGCTGGCCACGCCGTGGCGGTCCGGCCGCGCGAAGGGGCTGCGCAGCACCTCCGTACTGCGCAGCCGCGACGAACTCGCGCGCAGCTGGCGAGCCTGCGCCGACTCCGAGTGCGGCACCCTGATGCTGCAGGACTACATCCCCCCCCACCACCAGCGGCAGGCCCAGGACTACTTCTTCCACGGCTACTGTGACGCCCAGTCGCGCTGCCGGCCCGGTTTCGTCGGGATCAAGGAACGGTCCTACCCGGCGCACGCCGGGCTGACCAGTCTCGGGCGCTGGGTGGACCACCCGGGGCTGCACCGCCGGGCCACCGAGCTGGTGGCCCGGCTGGGTTTTCGGGGCATCGTCGACCTCGACTACCGCCTCGACCCCCGGGACGGCCAGTACAAGCTGCTGGACTTCAACCCGAGACTGGGTGCGCAGTTCCGGCTGTTCCAGGACAACGCGGGTGTCGACGTGGTGGTCGCGGCGCATCTGGACCTGACCGGCCGTGCGGTGCCGCAGGGCTCGCCACACTTCGGCCGCAGCTTTCTGGTGGAGAACTACGACCCGATCGCGGCACTGGCCTACCGGCACTGCGGCCTGGGCCTCCGGTCCTGGGTGACGTCGCTGCGCCGGGCCGACGAGCTGGCCTGGTTCGCCCGAGATGATCTCGCACCGTTCGGGCTGATGTGCCTGCGCATGGGGTGGCGGGCGATGACCCGCCCCGGACAGAAATGGACGCGGACATGAACGACGACATGAACGGCGACCCGAACGACACCGTCGACGTCGCCATCGTGGGCGCCGGCCCCTACGGCCTGTCGCTCGGTGCCCACCTGCGCGCCGCCGGCATCCCCTTCCGCCAGTTCGGGCTGCCGATGCAGCTGTGGCGGGAGGCGATGCCGGCCGGCATGTTCCTCAAGTCGCAGGGATACGCCTCCAACCTGTCCGACCCGGCCGGCGAGCATACGTTGCGCGCGTTCTGCCGGTCCACCGGCCGGGACTATGCCGACTACGGGCTCCCGGTACCGCTGGAGACGTTCGTGGCCTACGGAGACTGGTTCCAGCGCGCCGAGGTTCCACACCTGGAAGAGCTGATGGTCATCGACGTGACCCGGGTCGGCGGGCGACAGGAGACCGGGCCCTATGAGATCACTCTGGCCGACGGGACCGCCGCGCTGGCCCGCAGGGTCGTCGTGGCCAGCGGAGTGCAGCACTTCGCTCATCTGCCCGGCACTCTGGTCGCGTTGCCGGCGCAGGTATGCACGCACACCTGCGCACACGACGATCTCCGGATGTTCGCCGGCCGCGAGGTCGCGGTCGTCGGCGCCGGCCAGTCCGCGCTGGAGTCGGCCGCTCTCCTGCACGAGTCCGGGGCGAGCGTCACCGTGCTCGCCCGCACGCCGGAGCTGGTGTGGAACAGCGCTCCGCTGCCTGAGCGACGATCGATCCGGCGGCGGCTACGGGAACCGGAAGCCCCGCTGGGCTCGGGCTGGTCCACCTGGTTCTACTCCACTCAACCCGACCTGTTCCGCCGGCTGAGCGCCGCTCGGCGGGTCCGGACCGCGCGCAGCGCGCTGGGGCCGGCCGGCGCGTACTGGCTGCGCCCTCGGGTGGAGGGCAAGATCCGTACGCTGGTCGGGCACTCGGTGCGGTGGGCGGAACATGAGCCCTGGGGCGTGCGGCTCGGGCTGCGGGTCAACGGGGGGAGCAACGGCGCGGTCAACGGGGGGGACGCCGCAGAGATCACGGTCGAGCACGTGCTGTCCGCCACCGGCTACCGCGCCGACCTGGACCGGCTGATCTTCCTGGACGCGGCGCTACGGTCGAGGGTACGAACCCTGGCGGGTAGTCCCGACGTCGGCCCGGACTTCCAGTCCTCGGTACCGGACCTGTACTTCATCGGACCTGCCGTGGCACCGACCTTCGGACCGGTCATGCGGTTCGTCTACGGTGCCGACTACGCGGCGCGCGCGGTGACCCGCGCACTCACCACCGCCGGAGCCCACCGGTGAGCACCTCACTCGCCGCGCCGGTGGCCCTGCTCCCGATGCTCCTGCCGACGGTCGACGTCGCCGGCCTCGCCACAGCGGACCTGCTGGCCAGGGCAGCGGGATGGGGGGCATCGGGGTGGGGGGCGACGGCGTATGCATGCGCGGTGCTGGTGCTGCTGGTAGCCGACGGGCAGCACCGGCTCCGGATCTGCCGGCGGGTCTCCGACCAGCTGCCGAGAACCGTGGCGGTGGCGGCGATGCCGCTGCTCGCCGCAGGGCCGCAGCTGGGACCCGACGGGCTGCGGCTGGTGCTGCTGTCCGCCGCGTCGCTGGTCGCGCTGCGCGCCGGGGCCTGCGCCGCGCTGAAGGCCGCGCATCGGCGGGGGCTGCTGCTCGAACCGGCGCTGGTCGTCGGTACCGGCGCCACCGCGGTTCGGGTCACCCGACTGCTGGGTGAGCACCCGGAGCTGGGGTTGGCGCCCCAAGGGTTCCTCGACAACAGGCCATCGCCGCACCCGACCGGCCTGCCGCTGCTCGGCGAGCTCACGGAGCTGGCCGACGTGATCGCCCGCCACGGCATCCAGCGCGTCATCGTGTGCTTCCCCGCCACCCGGGACGAAGACCTGGTACCGCTGGTGCGGGCCTGTCGGCCGCTGCCCGTGGACGTCTGCGTGGTGCCGCGGCTCTACGAGCTCGGCACCGCCCTGCCGCGGGGCTGTCTCGACGAGCTGTGTGACATACCGCTGGTCCCGCTTCGCCGTCTCGGACACGGTCGGCTCGGTGTCGGCGCCAAGGCCGCTTTCGACTTCGTGGGCGCCGCGGCGCTGCTCGCCGCGGTCACACCCGTGCTGCTCGCGCTCGCGGTGGCGCTGTGGCGCGACGATGGCGGCCCGGCGCTGTTTCGCCAGACCCGCCTCACCCGGTCCGGTACGACGATGCAGCTCCTCAAGCTGCGCACCATGGTCGACCACGCTGACTCGGACGTCCGCTGGGCGGTGCTCCCCGAGCACACCACCAGCCTCGGTCGATGGCTGCGCCGGACTCACCTCGATGAGCTGCCCCAGCTCCTCAACGTGCTGCGGGCGGAGATGTCCCTGGTGGGGCCGCGGCCGGAGCGGCCGTACTTCGCGGCGCGCTTCGCCCGCCAGATACCGCGGTACGGCGACCGGCACCGGATGCGGACCGGACTGACCGGATGGGCTCAGGTGCATGGACTGCACGGAGACACCTCCATCGCCGAGCGCGTCCGCTTCGACAACTTCTACATCGAGCACTGGTCGCCGTGGATGGACATGGTGATCTTGGCCCGCACCCTGTGCACCGTGTCCCCAGGAGGAAAGAAAGATGAAGGTTCTCCACGTGATCACAGGGCTGGGTGTGGGAGGGGCCGAGCTCCAGCTGCGGTCACTGCTCCAGCACACTCGCCACCAGGCTGACGTGGTGACGCTCTACAATCCCGGCCCGGTCGCCGGGATGATCTCCGGGGACGGCGTGCGGGTCCGCGATCTGGGCATGACCCGCAACACCGAGCTGTCCGCGCTGCCGCGGTTGACCCGCCTGATCCGCGCCGGTGGTTACGATGTGGTGCACACCCACCTGTACCGCTCCTGCGTCTACGGCCGGCTCGCGGCCCGGCTCGCCGGCACACCGGTGGTGGTCACCACCGAGCACTCCATCGGCGCGACGCACCTGGAACGCCGGCGGATGACTCTGGGGGTGCGCGCCCTCTACCTCGGCACCGACCTGTGCTCGGACGCCACGATCGCGGTGTCGGACGCGGTGGCGCAACGGCTGACCGGATGGGGGGTCGGCGCCCGCAAGATCGAGGTCATCCCCAACGGCCTGGACTTCGCCCGGGTCGCATACGACGGCGCCGCCCGGGACCGGGTCCGCAGCGAGCTCGGTCTGCCCCCCGACGCCTACGTCATCGGCGTGCTGGGCCGGCTCGACCCGATCAAGCGTTTCGACCTGGTGATCAAGGCCGCCGCGCCGTTACTCGATGACCAGCACCGGCTGCTGGTCGTGGGTGACGGGCGGATCCGACCCGAGCTGGAGGCCCAGGCGCGGCACCTGGGCGTCGCGGAGCCGGTGACCTTCGCCGGTGAGCGGCACGACGTGGCCGCCATGCTCTCGGCTCTGGACCTGTTCGTCGCGGCCTCGGAGCAGGAGACCTTCGGGCTGTCGGTGCTGGAGGCACTGGTCAACGGCATACCCGCGCTCTACACGACCTGCCCGGCGCTGGAGGGCATCGAGACCGAGCGGGCCCGCCGGGTACCCGGCACCCTCGAGGGGCTACGTGGGGAGATCGCCGCCGAGCTGGCCGGCGGAGCGCGCCCCCGCGAGGGCGTACCCACCATCCGTGAGCGGTACGGCATCGAGGCGGTGGCCCGCCGGGTCGACGACCTCTACGACCGGCTGATGGCGCGGCGGCGAGGCGCCCGCCATCGACCGGTCCGCTGGCGCCCCGCTGATGCCGGCCACGTCGTGTCCACCCCCGTAGGAGGCGACTGATGCACGCGCTGATCACCGGCGGAGCCGGCTTCATCGGCTCCCACCTGGCCGATCACCTCCTCACCTCGGGCCATCAGGTCGTCGTGCTCGACGACCTGTCCACCGGCTCGATGGACAACCTGTCCTCGATCAACGACCACCCCCGCTTCCGCTACGTACCGGGCTCGGTACTCGACGGGGCGCTCCTCGACACGCTCGCCGGCGAGGTGGACACGATCTTCCACCTCGCCGCGGCCGTCGGGTCGTTCGTCATCCGCGACCGGACGTTGCACAGCCTGCGCACCAATATCCACGGGACGGAGAACGTCCTCACCGCGGCGCACCGTCACCAGGCTCGGGTTCTGATCGCCTCCAGCAGCGAGGTGTACGGGAAGAACACCAAGATCGGCCTGCGGGAGGACGACGACCGGGTGGTCGGCTCGCCGCTGCTGCACCGCTGGTCCTACTCCGAGGCCAAGGCCGTGGATGAGAGTCTCACCCACGGCTACGTCACCGAGCTCGGACTGCAGGCGGTGATCGTCCGGCTGTTCAACACGGTGGGCCCTCGGCAGACCGGGCGCTACGGCATGGTCATCCCCCGGTTCGTGGCCCAGGCCCTCGCCGGGGCACCGCTGACGATCTTCGGGACGGGCGCCCAGGTGCGCTGCTTCTGCCACGTGCACGACGTGGTGCCGGCGTTGCCGGCGCTGGTGGAGCACCAGGGGGCGTACGGCACCGCCGTCAACCTCGGCAGCTCCGAGCAGGTGTCCATCGCCGGCCTCGCCTTACGGGTGCTGGCGTTGACCCACTCGGCCAGCGACGTCATCCACATGTCGTATGAGGAGGGTGTCGGCCCGGGATACGAGGACCTGCAGCGACGCGTCCCGGACTGCGCCATGGCGCGGAAGATGATCGGTTTCCGCCCGGTGCGGACGCTGGACGACATCCTCCGGTCCGTGATCGCCGAGCAGAGCCGGCCGGGTGTGGCACCGGCAGCGGCGCTCTGATGAGGCGGCGCGTGCTGAGCGGGTCGGGCTTCCTCATCCTGCTGTTCCTGGGCGCGGTGGCGTTGCTGGTCACGGTGCCGCGAATGTTCGGACCGGGCGAGCGGCCGGCAACCCTCGTGGTGGGGTCGCTGCCGTTCTGGAACCTGACCGAGGGCCCGAGCGTCGTGGCGGCCAACCGGGCCAGCTTCAACGAGGTCTCCCCGTGGGTCTACGGGATCGCGCGGAACGGTCAGATCGTCCCGCAGGTGCCCGAGCGGGCCGCCGAGACCGCAGCGGGCATGGACCAGCTGCGCCACTCAGGGATCCCGCTGGTGCCGACGATCGCGAACGTGACCAACGGCCGGTGGGCCTACGAGCCCGTCGCGGCCATGTTGCACGACCCCGCCGCGATGACCCGGCACGTGAGCGACGTCGTCGCGCTGGTGCAGCGGGAGGGCTACGCCGGGATCGACATCGACTACGAGGATCTGCGAGCCGTCGACCGGGAGACGTTCACCACCTTCGTGACCCACCTGGCCGACGCGCTCCACGACAAGAACAAGATCCTCTCGATTGCCGTGTTCGCGAAGACCACCGACGTCGGCGAGGACCAGCGCAACGTCGCGCAGGACTACGCGGCCATCGGTGAGGCGGCCGATGAGGTTCGGTTGATGGCCTATGACTACCACTGGGCCGCGTCCACCCCGGGACCGGTCGCGCCGATCACCTGGGTCCACCAGGTGCTGGACTACGCCAGGACTCAGATCCCCCCGGCGAAGATCGTGCTCGGGGTGCCGGTCTCCGGCTACGACTGGGTGGACGGCGCGGACGGTCAGGGCGAGGTGGTCACCTGGCTGCAGTGTTTCGGCCGCACCAGAGCGTTCCACGCCACCTTGCGGTACGACCGGCTCAGCCAGTCACCGTCGTTCCGGTACACCGACGCCCAGGCCCGGGAGCACGAGGTCTGGTTCGAGAACGCCGAGAGCACCGCGGCCAAGCTCGACGCCGCGAAGACCGCCGGGATCCGGGGAGCCTACCTGTGGATGATCGGCGGGGAGGACGACCGGACCTGGGCGACGGTGCACAACATCCTGCCGGTGACCTCTCTGAGCGCTGAAGGGTCGTCCCGCTGATGCCCTGGTGGTCGGTTGCCGTCGTCGTCGTCGGCGTGAACTTCACCCTGTGGGCGGCCATCGGTCTGGCGCGGCTGCTCGAGGAGACCTGGGCCGGACGCCGCGGCACCCAGCGCGGCGTTCCCGCGATGACCGTGCGTGACGTGGCGGTGCTGATCCCCGCGCACAACGAGGAGCTGGTGATCGAGAGCAGCATCGAGGCGATCGCCGCTCTGGTCCCCCGGGAGAACATCCACGTCGTCTCCGACGGCTCCACTGACCGGACCGCGCAGTTAGCCCGCCAGACCGGGGTCAACGTCATCGAGACGCGCGCCAACGTGGGCAAGGCCGGCGCCCTCGAGGAGGCGGTCGACCGCTTCGGGCTGGTCGAACGGTTCCAGGCGGTGCTGCTGCTGGATGCCGACACGACCATCGAGCCGGGATACCTCGCCGCCGCCCTGCCCCACTTCGACGACCCCGAGGTCGTCGCGGTGGCCGGCGCGGTCCGGACCCACTGGCACGAACGCGGCCTGTCGCTGGTCGGCAAGGTGCTGGTGTGCCACCGGCAGCGCATCTACGCGATCAGCCAGCGGCTCCTGAAGTTCGGCCAGACCTGGCGGTTCACCAACGCCACCCACATCGTGCCCGGTTTCGCCAGCATGTACCGCACGGCCGTGCTGCCGAGGATCGAGATGAACCCACCCGGCCTGGTGATCGAGGATTTCAACATGACCTTCGAGATCTACCAGAAGCGGCTGGGCAGGGTGGCGTTCACCCTCGATGCCGTCGCGGTCACCCAGGACCCCGACAACCTGCGCGACTACGTCCGCCAGGTCAAGCGCTGGGGGCTGGGGCTCTGGCAGACGGTGCGCCGGCATCCGCCGCGGTGCAGCCTGTTCAGCGCCATGCTCACGGTGCTGCTCCTGGAGCTGCTGGCCAGTAGTATGTTCTTCCTGCTGCTGCCGTTGCTGGTGGGAGTCCTCGCCGTGCCTGCGGCGTACCCAGCCGCGTTGGCCTGGCCCGGGATGACCCCGGTGCACGACGCGGTCGCGGCGCACATGAGCCCGCAGGTGCTGCTGCTCGCGGTCACCGGTGCCGATCTCGCGCTGACCTGCTTCGTCGCGCTGGTCGAACGCAGGCTGCGTTTCCTGGCTCTCTGGGTGTTCTTCCCGTTCCTTCGGGTGCTCGACGCCGCGATCGCGCTGTACGCGTTCCCTCGGGCCTGGCTGAACTCCACCGGAAGGTGGACCAGCCCGGCCCGCCGCATGGTCGGTGCGACGTCACGGAGATCGGGTGTTGCCGCCCGGCGCCGCAGCCGGGCACAGTTGAGCCCGTGACGTTCGTGCGGGTTCTCCTCATCGACCCGCACTTGATGCTGACTGACGCCCTGACCGTCCGGTTGTCCACCGCCGCTGATCTGTGGGTCGTCGGCAGCGCCGCTCCGGAGGACCCGCGGCTGCTGGACATGGTCCGGACAGCGCGCCCCGATGTGATCACCAGCGAGATCGGGCCCGCGACGGTCGCGACCGCAGTGTTGCTACGCAGACTGCGCGCCGCCTATCCCCCGGCACATCTCGTCGTCCTGACCGGCAGCCACGACTGTGCCCAGGCCGTCGCGGCGGCGCGTGCCGGTGCCTCGGCGTGGGTGTCCAAGGAGAGCTCGCTGGAGCACCTGCTCGAGGTTCTGCGCGGGGTACCGCTCGGCCATGCCTTCTACCCGCCCCGGCAGCTCGGCGTGGTGCTGCGCGCGCTGCGCGAGGACGTGTGGCGCGCCCGCGACTGCAGCGCGCGGCTCGATGTGCTCAGCCACCGCGAACGCGAGGTGCTGCTGCGCATGGTGGACGGCGAGCCGGTGAGCCGGATCGCCGCCGAGTCGGTGGTGTCCACCAGCACCGTCCGGACTCACGTGCGCAGCATCCTCATCAAGCTCGGGGTCCGCAGCCGGCTGGAAGCGGTCAGCGTCGCTCGCGCCGCGGGCCTGCGGCCCGTCGCCGACTGACTAGTGGCGCAGCTCGAACGGGGGAGGTGAGGCGGTGCGCCGCACCGAGACGCCCATGGTCTGGACCATGTCCTCGATGGTGATGGACTGGGCGTCGCGCTGCCTGGCCAGGCCTCGCCGGGCGAGCTCGGTGGCGAGCTCGTGCTGGTGGTCATCGACCTGTTCGCCCCGCGCGCGCTCCCGGGTGGCCAGGATCGGGTAACGCCCAGCGTTCAGGGTGGCCAGCGCGGACCCGGTGCCGGCATGGCTGATCACGATGTCCGCCTTGCCCAGCGCGGCGCCCAGCTCGGCTGCGGGCAGCACCGGCGTAGCCCGGATAGGCAGGTCACCCACCGGGGTGTCGCCGGTCTGCCACAGCACCTCCACCGGCAGCCCGGTCGCCCGCGCCAGGGCGCCTTCGGCTGCCAGCAGCGGCGCCAGGTGCTCGAACAGTCGGCGGAACGGGTACTGAGTCGCCGCCCCCACCGTGACCACCACCCGAACCACCCCATCGGGCATCCGCGTCACGGCAGTGGACTCATAACCGTCGAACACGCTGCCGGCGTAGCCCCACCGCTGGTCCGCCCAGCTCTGGTACTGGGTGTAGGTACGGACCCCGGGGACCCACTGCAGGACCCGCCCGGTCAGCGACGGCCCGCTCACCCGCGTCGCGCTCTCGATGTAGTGGCACTCCACGCCTCGGGCGGCCAGATACGGCAGGTACCCCAACGCGATCCCCGAGCCCGTCGACACCGCTCGGGTCACCTTCCGACGCTCCATCAACCGGCGCGCAGAGGGGATGCACCGAAGCACGTCGGGCACGTTGCGCACCCCGACGTAGGGCACGAACTCCACGTCCCGGTCCGCCAGCATCGACCGGCTCTGCTCGTTCGCATGGGTCACCCACAGGGCGTCCCGGTGGGAGGCGCCATCGGGGGGGATGCGGCCGGCCAGACTGTCGAGCTGGGTCAGGTGCCCACCCGTCGTGGCGACGAACAGCGTGGTCATGTTCTCAGCGTAACGGGTACTGTCGGTGACGGGTACTGTCGTCCCCGTGAACGCGCCCGTGACGCAGCCGGAAACCCTGCTCACCGACCCGCGTAGTGATCCCCGCTGGCGGCTGCTCGCCATGGGCCCGCTGGGCAGCGTGTTCACCTCGCCGCCGTGGATCGACGCGGTCTGCGCCACCTACGGCTTCACCCCCGCCGGCGCCATCCGGCTCGGCTGGGACGGGCAGCCGCGCGCCGGACTGGCCTGGGTGCCGATCAGTGATATCCGCGGTGACAGGGTGTCCAGCCTGCCGTTCTCCGACCGGGCCGAACCGCTGACCGATGACCAGCTCGACTGGAGAGCCCTCGTGGACGGGGTCATCACCGCGGCCGCTCCGCTGACGCTGCGGTGCTTCGAGGGCGCCGTGCCCGTTGGCGACCCCCGCTTCGACCAGGTCGCCGCGGCGGCGTGGCACGGCACACCGCTGAACGGCGGCGTCGAGGAGATCCGGCAGCGGCTGTCCCAGCACGCTCGCCGCAACATCGCGATCTCCGAGCGCGACGGGGTCCGGGTGCGGGCGCACACCGACCGGGACGCCGTGCACCGGTTCCACGGATTGCACGTCTCGCTGCGCAAGCGCAAGTACCGGCTGCTCGCCCAGCCCGTCGAGCTGTTCGACCACATCTGGGACGCCTTCGCCCGCGACGACGCGATCGTGACGATGCTCGCCCGCGCCGGCGACGAGCTGGTCGCCGGCGCGGTCTTCCTCGTCTGGGGTGACACGCTGTACTACAAGTTCGGGGCCTCGCGCCCTGAGCACCTGGCTCTCCGCCCCAACGACGCGATCTTCTGGGCCGGGATACGGTGGGGTGTCCAGCGAGGAGCCCGGCTGGTCGACTGGGGGCTGTCCGACCTCGACCAACCGGGCTTGATCGCGTACAAGCGCAAGTGGGCCACCGAGCAGCGGCGGATCGTGACCCTGCGCGCCGGCGGAGAGGACGCACGCGGCAACTCCCAGGCCGGTACGCTGCTCGGCGAGCTCACCCGGCTGCTCACCGGCGACTCGGTGCCCGATGAGGTGACCAGGCAGGCCGGGACGCTGCTGTATCGCTACTTCTGCTGAACCGGGCTAGGTGGCCCGACGCGGAGCCTCTCTAGGTGGTCGCCGTCGCACCCTGCGACCGCACGGTGTCTTGCCCCAGGGCTTGACCACCGAGAGCCCCGTCGCGACGAGCAGCAGCACGAGCGCGACCGATCTCCCGATCAGTGTCCGCATCTCCGCCTGCTCACCGCCCCCGGCGAGGATCTGAGGCAGCGCAGGCACCAGGAACAGCAGCCCAGCGGCGGTCAACACGGCGGCGATCCCGCACTTGGCGATCACCCACCAGTGCCGCACCAGGCCCCAGGGGGTGGACAGCGCGAGCACCAGCCCGCTGGCCAGTGAGAAGAACACCACTGGTACGAGCACCCAGCAGGCGATCACAGCCGTCGCGGTGGCGATACCCGCTCGCACCGCCGAGTGAACGGTGGACAGCCCGGTCACCTCGAGAGCCACCAGGGCGCCGTCGAGCCCCAGCCATCCGACCGACATCGTGACATGGACGACGAGCACGACTGTCCGGGCCCGGCGTGATAGTCGCGGTATCGTGAAGAACTTCGGTGCGACGGCCGTCAAGGCTGCTCCCCCCAGCTGCCAAAAGACGATCTCTCACTAGCGTGCGCCATGCCCCCGCAGCAGCGCCGGGACAGTTCGCAGCAGGATCGCGAGATCCGTCCAGAAACTCCAGCTTCGTACATAGGCCAGATCGAGCTCCAACATCTCCAGCGTGCCCATCGTGCTGCGCCCACTGACCTGCCAGAGCCCGGTCAGGCCGGGCGGGACGTCGAAGCGCTCGGCGAACCTCGCTGGGAACATCTCCGCTTCCCAGCCCAGGCAGGGGCGGGGCCCGACCAACGACATCTGGCCCCCCAGCACGTTGAGCAGCTGGGGAAGCTCGTCAATGCTGGTGCGTCGCAGGATCGAGCCGATCCGGGTCACCCGCGGATCACTGTCGATCTTCCAGCTGCCGTCGACCGAGGTGTCCTCACCCCGCAGCTCGCGAGCGATGAGCTCGCGGTGCTGCGCGTCGGAACAGCCGGTCCGCATGGTGCGGAACTTGTACATCGTGAACGGTCGGCCCCCCCGGCCTATCCGCTGCTGGCGATAAAACGCCGGACCTGAGGTCCCCAGCCTGATCGCCATCGCGATGAGCAGCATCGGGATGGCGAGCACCAGTAACGCGACCATCACCACCAGCAGATCGACAATGCGTCGAGCAACCGGTTCCCACCGAGCGGGCAAGCGTGCTTGTTCAACGCCGCTGGACACTGAGCCTCCCCGTGGTGATTCCCATCAGCATGAAAAGCACGTCCCCGCTGCCGCGCAGTGTCAGATGCGGATCGAGGACGGTGAGGATGAGCACTAACCACCAACAGACCCACAACGCTGAGGCGGCCGCGCGGGGGGCGTCCGACTGCGCCCGGGTCATGAGCGACTGGGACATGAGCTCGCTGGTTCTGCGCAGCACCGCGACCGACAGCCAGATGAAGGCGGCCAGCAGCGGAATCCCACCGATCCAGAGCAGCTCCAGGTAGCCGCTCTCCAGGTAGATGACTTCGCGCCACCTCTCGGGTGCCGGCAGCACCGAGTTGGGCGACACCCCCAGCAGGACGTTGATGAAGCCGAACTTCGGTAGGTAGAAGTCGGACAGGTTGTTCCAGCGGCCGATCCAGCTGCGTGGCACGCCATAGTCACCGAAGCCCTGCAACCGGCCGATCAACGCCGGCGCGCCGACCGCGAGCACGACCGGGACCAGCCACAGGAACCGCATCGAGCTGCGGCGCACGGCGCTGAAACGCCACAGGATGAGCCCGGCCGCCACGACAGCGGCGATCCAGGTGGAGAACTCGCCGGCGGCGAGCACACCGGCCCCGAGCACGAGTCCCAGCGCCAGCCGCTCCCGGCGACCCAGCAGCCCCCGGACCCCGCAGCAGATCACCAGGGTCAGGCAGATGATGATGTAGTCACCGGTGGCGATCGGCGAGCCGAGGGTCGCGGTGCCCCGCTCGGCGAGTGCCGCCGCGTTGCTGTCAGGCGTCCAGAAGGTCTGCAGCATCGAGACGACCGGGCCGACGTGGAGAGTCTGCAGGATCGCGATCACCGCGACCACGGCTCCCGGCCAGATGACCAGCCGGAAGCATCGCACCAGCTGGGCCTCGGTGGTGACGCTGAAGCGCACCAGCAGATAGATGGCGATGAGCTTGCAGACCGGCAGCACGGCGGCCAGATCGGAGGTCGCCGGCGTCTGCCCGCGCAGTGTCATGGACAGCAGCGGCCACGCTGTCGACATCAGTAGGAAGACACCGAGCGGGATGTCGAGCCGATGCAGTTGTAGTGGCACCCGCTCGCCCCGGCACCACCGGAGATAGCCGCCGACCAGCGCGCCGGCCAGCAGCACGACCAGCAGCGCCTCATTGGGGCGCACCAGCGGGATCAGGTTGCCGCGGTTGATGCCGGCGATGAGGGGCAGGGCGCCCAGATAGACGTATGTCGCGACGACCGGCCGGTAGGCTGCGGCGGCGAACAGTCCGACCAGGGCCAGCACTCCGATAGCGGTGAGCGCGAGCAGCGGCCCAGCCGCCACCGCGAGGAGCCCGCCGACGAGGGCGCAGCCGGCGGCTCCCAGCCCCAGCCCGCGGTTGACCGCAGGGGTCGGCGGGCTCTCGGTAGGAGTCATGACCCACCACCTATCCGTCGCACCGCGACACGGAGCGCCAGGACGTAGACCCCGAGCGCCACGACACCACCCAGGGCGAGAAGCGCGAGGTCGGCGAGCCGGTCCCCACCGTCGAGCTGATGCATCCACCACATCGCGGCGGCCACCGGCGCCATCACCAGCGTGGCCACCAGCGCACCACCCAAAGCCCGGAGATCCGCAAACCGCTCAGGCCACATCACCCGCCGCAACCGGGCCACCACCGTCGCCGCGGCGGCAAGCTCACCACCCAGGATGGCCACCACCAACCAGACCAACCGAGACCCATCAGCCGGCAGCAACAGAGCCGCCGCCGCAGCGAGAACTATCACCCCGAACGCACCCTCACTGGCCCGCCGAGGAACCCGGTCCTCCAACCGCGCGAACAACGCCTGGCGACCGATGTCATGCACCCCACCCACCAACTGAGCCACCGCCACCACCCCCAGGCAGGTGGCGAGCGGCCCGATCAAGGCAGCGTGCCGCAACTCACCGTTGGCCAGGATGTTCGCCGCCGCCGACGCGCTCACCGCGAGCAGCGCCAACAGCGGCAGACTGGCCATGACGGCGTAGGAAAGACCTTGGCGCCAGGCCGAGCCGAACCTCACACCATCCTCACGATGCGCCGCGCGCGCCAACCCGGGCAACGCGGCCATCGACACCGCGCGAGCACTGACATAAGACAGCGAATAGAACACCGAGTACGACAGCTGGACCACGAAGACACCACCGGGCACCGAACCGGCCAACGCGAGCAGCACGTACATCCCCGCCGCCGGCCACGCCGCCACCCCCACCGAACGCACCAACCTGCGGGTCACCGCGCGGACCTCAGGATCACTCCGCCACCGCATCGACGGGCGGACCAGCAGACCCACCCGCGCGGCACCCACGAGCTGCAGCACCGCGTGCAGCGCGACAGCCGCAGTACTGCCCACCCCGAGCACGACCACCAGACCCACCGGCACCCGCTCGACGTCCAGCCCCACCCCGTAGCACCACCCGGCCAACACCACCGTCAGAACCAGGACCACGTTCTCCACCGCCGGCGCACCCGCCGCCAGCGCGAAACGCCCCCGAGCCTGCTGAGCGGCCATACCGAGATGCAGCAACGCATACAACAGGACCTGCGGCGCGACGAACAGAACCAGCAGCGTGGACAACCACAGACCCCGCGCCCGGGCAACGGGCTCCGGAATCCCGAACGTCAGCGTCCAGGCCACCGCCGGAGACAGGACCATCACCAGCACGACCACCCCAGCCGACACACCCAGCAACCACCCCCCCACCCCACCGAGCACCTCCCGCGCCCGCGCCACACCACCACCACCCACCGCACGGACCACCCCAGGCACCACCACCATCGCCAACACCGGCCCAGCGATCAACGTGAACACCAGGTTCGGGACGACGTAACCGGTCTGAAAGGCATTAGCGAAATAAGTCGGCCCCAGCACCGCCCCGACCACCACCACCCGCAGCAACCCAGTAACCCGACTCACCAGCGTCCACCCCGCAACGGTGGCCGAGTTCCGCACCGTGGCGGCGGCGGTCTGGTCCTCAAGCGCCGTCACCGTCGCCGCGACCACAACCGGGCCCTCACAGCCTCGTCCGACGCCGCGCGACCACCGCCGCCATCGCGCCGACCACGAGCACACCGACCAGCGCACCGGTGCCGGCCGCGATCAGCGGCTGCGGGAACACCGGGTCGGGCAACGAGTAAGGCGGCGTCAGCAACTGGGCGTCCGGTCCGGCCTGCCCGTTGAGCTTACGGTCGTCGATCTTGGCCTGGATCGCCTTCTCCCGGTCCAACGAGGCGTTGAGCTGTGTCCGGGCGTCGTTGAGGGCAGTCTGGGTGGCGGTTCCGGCCAACACCGCGGTGGTGAGCTGCTGCACCCGGGTTTGGATCTGAGTGGTGTTCGCGTGAGCGTCAGCGAGCTGGGTGTCAAGGTTCAAGGTCGCTCCGCTGGGCTGGCGGATGAGCGTCAGATACCCGTCCATGACGGCCTGCAGCGTCTGCATCGCGGCCAGCTTGGTGGGACCGTCGGCCTCGACCTGGATGACCTCGCTGTTGTCCAGGACCGTCACGCTGATGTTCTTGTCGAGGTCGTCGTACTGCCGGCCCTGCTTCTGCGCGACTGGCTCGAGCACGTTCCGGCTCTTCAGAAACACCAGCTGGTTGCTGAGCTGACGATCCTGCCGAAGAGGGTCACCGCTCTGCTGGTCCTGACTGATGGAGTAGAGGATCTCCGCGCGAGCTCCGTAGGTCTTCGGCAAGACCAGCGCGCCGAGGAGCCCGGCCGCAGTGCCGAGCAGGATGATCGTCAACGCCACCAGTACCAGGCGCGTCGTCAACCAGCCCCCGCCGCGGTCTTCGGCGGGACTGTCGAGCTGACCCGACGAACGCGGCAGCGGTACCTCGCCGGTCCCCAGGGACCGCTGCGGTTGCTCCTGGCCCGTCGAACTTCCATTCGATTCGCTAGCCCCGTACTGGAAGACATGCGAAACGTCCGTCATAGCGCACCTCCGAGCACATCGCAGACCCGCGCAACCTGCTCGATGGTCAGGGTGGGGGACATCGGAAGGGACAGGATCCGGCCGGCCGCACGCTCCGCTACCGGAAATTTCTGAGCTACCGGAAATTTTTGGGCCACCGGCATTTTCTGGGTCACCGGCACCGGCTCGTGGAGTGCGGCCATCGCCGGCTGCTGATGGCAGGGGACCGGGTAGTGCACACCCCACCCGATACCGGCCGCGGTGAGCGCGTCACCGACCTCGCGGCGACGCTCGACCTGGATGACCGCCAGGTGGTACACCGGTTCGGCGCCAGGCTGCACCGATACCGGCATGCAGTGCCGCGGCAGCATCTCGCGGTAGGCCGCCATCGCCGCCGCGCGCCGGGCGTTGTCGGCATCCAGCAACGGCAGCTTGGCCGACAGCAGCGCCGCCTGCAGCGTGTCGAGCCTGCTGTTGCGCCCGGCGAGGTCGTGCAGAGAGCGATCGACCGCGGACCGCCCGTGGTTGGCCACGCAGCGGATCCGGTCGGCCAGGGCGAGATCGCTGGTGACCACCGCACCACCGTCGCCCAGGGCGCCGAGGTTCTTGCCGGGATAGAAGCTGAACCCGGCGGCGATGCCCACACTGCCCGCGCGCCTGCCCTGGTGCCGGGCGCCGTGGGCCTGCGCGGCATCCTCGATGAGAGCGAGCCCGTGCGCGGCGGCGATCGCCGAGATCGGCTCGGGATCCACCATCTGGCCGTACAGGTGCACGGCGATGATCGCGGCTGTCGAGCTGTTGACCGCGGCGACCACCGCGGCTGGGTCGATCAGCAGGGTGTCGGGGCACACATCGACGAACCGAGGCCGGGCACCGGTCGCGCAGACCGCCTCGGCCGTCGCGATGAAGGTGTTCGTGGGGACGATGACCTCGTCACCACGCCCGATGCCCAGACCGTCGAGGATGAGTTCCAGGGCATCGGTTCCGTTGGCCACCCCGACGCAGGCCTCGGCTTCACAGTAGGTCGCGAACTCACGCTCGAAGCGCTCGACCTCGGAGCCACCGACGAAGTGACCGTGGTCCAGCACCGTCTTCCAGGCAAGGTCGAACTCCTCGCGCCGCCCGTTGTTGACGCCGTGGAGGTCCAGGAAAGGGACGCGGGGGGGAACATCGGAGGGGATGCCGCCGCTACCGGTCACGAGGCCACCCCCCGCATGAGGTCCGCCCCGGACGGGTCGATGCTGCCGGCGACGAAGGCTGGACGCCCGGTGGCCTCCGCAACGTCGGTGGCGGCGAGGACTCGCACGATGTCCAGCCCGCGCTCGCCGGGCGTGTTCGGCCTGGCTCCGGTACGGATGCATTCGACGAAGTGGCTATCCTGCACTAACAGTGGCTCATTGAACTGGATGAACGGCGAGACGATGTCCCCGGTTCGGTAGGAAACCGGCATGGCGTGCGACTCACCGTGGTCATCGGGATCGGTGGGGTCGACGCCGATGTCGTACACCCGGACACGCTCATTGTCCGACATATCGTCGTAGACGGCCATTTTACGTTCCCCGACAACGGTGACTCGCCGGACCTTGCACGGATCCAGCCAGCTCACGTGCACGAATGCATGGGTGACCGCCCGCTCGAAGTCCAACCGGAGGTAGGCCACGTCCGCGTGGCGGTTTCCGACATGCCGTTTGGCCCATACCCAGGTAGTCCTGGGAACCTCGTCGAGCAGGAACGATGCGATCGAGATGTCGTGCGGAGCGAGGTCCCAGATGACGTTGCAGTCACGCTGGTACTTACCCAGGCTCAGCCGGGCGGCATCGATGTAGAGGATCCTGCCGAGCTCACCGGAGTCGATGATCTCCTTCAGCTTCCAGACGGCCGCGTTGTACTCGAAGGTGTGTCCCGCCATCAGGTGTACGCCGCCGGCGGCCGCCGCTTCGACCATCTCCTGCGCATCCTCGACCGTCGTGGCCAGCGGCTTCTCCACCAGAGCGTGCCGCCCGCAGCGCAGTGCCTGCAGCGCGACCGCCGCATGCGTGGTCGGCGGAGTCGCGACGACCACCGCATCCACCTGTTCCACCACGTCGTTGAGATGGAGTGTCGACTCTGCCGACGGGTAGCTTCGCCTGGCCTCCGCGATCCGCTCGGGATCCTCGTCGACGATGGTCACCTGCACACCCGGCATGCTGCTGAGCACCCGCATGTGCTTGGAGCCCCAGTAGCCATAGCCCACTACCGCCACGCGGACGTCGGGATTACCTGCACCGAACTTCATCGAGACGGGCCCCCTACCGTGACTCGAGATATCTGCCGACAACTGAATGTTCCGGAACGCACGCCGACCATGAGCACGTCTAGTGACCGACCAGGCCCACCGCGAGCCGCACTCACCCTCTCGTATAGTGGGTTCGCCCCTCCCCACAGTGCGTATATCTACCGGCCACTGCCAGTCGTTACCTGGTCACGGCAACCATCGTGACTTTCACCCGAATGGCGCAACGAGGTTCCCCAGAGTGTTGGATACGCTTAGTCACCAAGCAATCACTCAGTGACGTGACCGGTGCTCAGGCCGGGCGCGCGGAGCGGGTCCCTCAGCACGCCGGCAGCCGGCGACTCAGGCCCGTGTCGTGATCTTGGCCAGCCGCTGCGGCGTCGGCCAGCGCACGTTCCACACCCAACCCAGCTTCTCGAACAGCCAGATCACCCGAGCCGAGATGTCGATCTGCCCCCGGAGTACGCCGTGGCGGGCCGATGTCGGATCGGCATGGTGCAGGTTGTGCCAGGACTCCCCCGCGGACAGTATCGCCATCGGCCAGAAGTTCGCGGCCCTGTCACGCGAGGCGAACGGTCGCTTGCCGACCATGTGGCAGACCGAGTTCACCGCCCAGGTGACGTGATGCAGGAACGACACCCTGACCAGCCCAGCCCAGAACAGCCCAGTCAGCACCGCCCACCAGGACCAGGCCACCAACCCGCCGACCACACCCGGAAGCACGAGCCAGATCCCGGTCCACAGCCAGAACAACTTGCTGACCCGCACCATCGTCGAGTCAGCCAGCAGGTCTGGGACGAACCGGCGCGGGTTGGTCAGGTCCCGGTTGAACAGCCAGCCCATATGGGCATGCCAGAAGCCCTTGGCCACCGCGATCGGGGAGGTACCGAACAGCCACGGCGAATGCGGGTCGCCCTCCTTGTCGGAGTACGCATGATGCCGTCGGTGGTCGGCCACCCAATGCAGCAGCGGACCCTGCATGGCGGTGCTGCCCAGCACCGCCAGACTCACCCGCAACCACCGCTTGGCCTTGAAGGAGCCATGGGTGAAGTGGCGGTGGTACCCGACGGTCACCCCCAGCAGGCTGACGAAGTAGGTGACCGCGAACAACGCGATATCCACCCAGCCCAGCCCCCACCCCCAGGCGACCGGCACCGCGAGCGTCAAGGCCAGCATGGGGGCGAGCACGAAGAGGTACACCAGAATGTGCGGTCCCCATGTCCGCCGACCCGAGAAAACCGGCTCGGGATCCATGTGCTCCTGGTCGGCGTCGGCGGTCAGCGTCATCGGCCGGTGCTCCTCTTGTCGGCAGGCGCGGACGGCCGCCGGCTCAACCGTAGATTATCCACCCGAGCGGACGCAAAGAGCGTGGTCGTGTCACGATGTGCCCGCGGGTCCTCAGCCCGCTCGTCCGCCGTAGTGTAAAGGCAGCACCTCGGATTTTGGTTCCGATGGTCCAGGTTCGAATCCTGGCGGCGGAGCGCTGTACGGGAAGGACAGGCCGATGCTCCCAGGCGGGAGCCTCACGACGGCGGTCGTGTTGGCCGCTGGTGAGGGCACCCGGATGCACTCGGCGATCCCCAAGGTGCTGCACCCGCTGGCCGGTCGGCCGCTGGTGGAGCACGCGGTGCGGGCCGCCGCCGGGCTGGCCCCTGAGCACCTGGTCGTGGTCATCGGTCACGGTCGGGACGCGGTGGAGGTCCACCTGCGCACGGTCGCGGCCGCGCTGGGCCGCGAGGTGCGTGCCGCCGTGCAGGCCCAGCGGCGCGGCACCGGTGATGCCGTCCGCGTCGCGTTGGAGGTCCTGCCGGTCGGGCTGTCCGGGACGGTGCTGGTCAGCTGTGGTGACGTACCGCTGCTGGACACCGGCACGCTGGCCGGACTGATCGCCGAGCACCACCGCGCCGGGCACACGGTGACCACGCTGACCGCGATGGTCGAGGACCCGACCGGCTACGGGCGCGTGCTGCGGGACCGCTCGGGTGGGGTCACGGGCATCGTGGAGCATCGGGACGCCACCGCGGCGCAGCGTGCTATCCATGAGATCAACTCCGGGGTGTTCGCCTTCGACGCCGAGGTGCTGCGCGATGCGCTGGGGCGCCTGGGCCCGTCCAACAGTCAGGGCGAGCTGTACCTCACCGACGTACTGGGCGTGGTCCGCGCGAGCGGGCTGTCGGTCGGTGCGCACCCGTGCCCGGACCCGTGGCTGGTGGCCGGAGTCAACGACCGGGTGCAGCTGGCCGCGGTGGGCGCGGAGTGCAACCGGCGGCTGCTGGAGCACTGGATGCGAGCCGGGGTCACCGTCGTCGATCCCGCGTCGGTGTGGCTGGACGTCGAGGTCCAGCTCGCTCCGGACGTGGTGCTGCATCCCGGGGTCCAGCTGCTGGCGGGCACCACGGTGGGTCCGGGTGCGGCGATCGGGCCCGACTCGACTCTCTCAGGCTGCACCGTCGGCGCGGGCGCGACCGTGGTGCGCACCCACGCCCTCGGTGCGGTGGTGGCCGAGGGGGCACAGATCGGGCCGTTCGCCTACCTGCGGCCGGGCAGCCGGGTCGGCGAGCGAGCCAAGGTCGGCACCTTCGTGGAGACCAAGAACGCGCAGCTGGGCCCGGGCGCGAAGGTGCCGCACCTGAGCTACGTCGGGGACGCGACGATCGGAGCGGGCAGCAACATCGGCGCGGCCACCGTGTTCGTCAACTACGACGGGGTCACCAAGCACCACACCACCGTGGGCGCGCACACCCGGACCGGCGCCGACAACATGTTCGTCGCCCCGGTGGCCATCGGTGACGGTGCCTACACCGCAGCCGGCTCAGTGATCACACAGGACGTGCCGCCGGGGGCGCTGGCGGTGGCGCGGGGCCGCCAGCGCAACATCGAGGGCTGGGTGGCCCGGCGGCGCCCGGGAACCCCAGCGGCGCACGCGGCCGCCCAGGCCCAGCAGACCGACGGCGCCCAGCCACGGCAGGAGCGAGCATGAGCCTTTCCACCATGTCAGCGACCCCGAAGAAGAGCCTGATGCTGTTCTCCGGGCGCTACCACCCCGAGCTCGCCGAGGAGGTGGCCAAGCACCTCGACGTCGCCGTCACCCCACAGTCGGCCTACTCCTTCGCCAACGGTGAGATCTTCGTCCGGTTCGAGGAGTCGGTACGCGGCTGCGACGCCTTCGTCGTGCAGGCCCACACCGCCCCGATCAACGATGCGATCATGGAGCATCTGATCATGGTGGACGCGCTCAAGCGCGCGTCCGCCAAGCGGATCACCGCCGTGATGCCGTTCTGGGGTTACAGCCGCCAGGACAAGAAGCACCGCGGGCGCGAGCCCATCTCCGCCCGGCTCGTCGCGGACCTGTTCAAGACCGCCGGCGCAGACCGGATCATGACGGTGGACCTGCACACCTCCCAGATCCAGGGCTTCTTCGACGGCCCGGTGGACCACCTGTTCGCGCTGCCGGTGCTCGCCGGCCACATCAAGAACACCTACGCCGGACGTGAGCTGGCCGTGGTGTCACCGGACTCCGGTCGGGTGCGGCTGGCCGAGCGCTGGGCCGAGACCCTCGGCAGTACGCCGCTGGCGTTCATCCACAAGACCCGCGACCCCGACAGACCAAACCGGGCGGTCGCCAACCGGGTGGTCGGCGACATCGACGGCCGGCTCTGCGTGGTGATCGATGACATGATCGACACCGGTGGCACGGTGACCGGTACCGTGCGGGCGCTGCTCGAGGCCGGCGCCACCGACGTCGTCGTCGCCAGCACCCACGGGGTGCTGTCCGGCCCGGCTACCGAGCGGCTGTCCGCCTGCGGCGCCCGCGAGATCATCTTCACCAACACGTTGCCCATCCCGGACGAGAAGCGCTTTCCCGGGATGACGGTGTTGTCCATCGCGCCGCTGCTGGCCCGCGCGATCCATGAGGTCTTCGAGGACGGCTCGGTGACCAGCCTGTTCGACGGCAATGCCTGACCCGTTATACTTCGCCGTCACCGCCTTTCCGCCAAGGGAGTCCACCGTGTCCGAGGTCCGTCTGGCCGCCGAGCCGCGCACCGAGTTCGGCAAGGGCGCCGCCCGCCGTACCCGACGCGCCGGCAAGATCCCCGCGGTGCTCTACGGGCACGGCAGCGACCCGCTGCATGTGGCGCTGCCCGCGTTGGAGTTCGCCCGGGTGGTGCGCGAGCAGGGCAGCAACGCCGTACTCAGCCTCGACCTGGCGGGCCGGCCACAGCTCGCGCTGACCAAGACCGTCACCGTGCATCCGCTCCGGCGCTACATCGAGCACGTCGATCTGCTGATCGTCTCGCGCGGCGAGAAGGTCGTGGTGGACGTCCATATCGTCGTCACCGGCAACCCCGGCCCGGACGCGCTGGTCACCCAGGAGCTGGGGACGCTCCAGGTCGAGGCGGACGCGATGGCGATCCCCGACGAGATCGAGGTGTCCGTCCAGGACGCCGAGGTGGGCACCCGGGTGCTGGCCGGCGAGGTGCCGCTGCCACCGGGCGTGGAGCTGCGAACCGACCCGGAGTACCTCGTGATCAATATCGTCGCATCGACCGCCGGGGACCTCGGGGCCGAGGGCGAGGACGAGGCGGCATCGGATGCCTCCGCATTCGGGTCAGCCGACGAGCAGGCCTGACCCGGGTCGTCGATGAGGCCGTGACCGCTGACGGTAGTGACGGTAGTACCGACCGGGTCGCCGGTGAGGTCGCCTTGGTCGTCGGTCTGGGCAACCCGGGTCCCAGCTACGCCGGCAACAGGCACAACGTCGGGTTCATGGTGGTCGACGAGCTGGCCCGTCGGGCGGGTGGGCGTCTCACCTCGCACAAGGCCGGGGCCGACGTGCTGGAGACGCGGCTGGCCGGGCGGCGGGTGGTGCTGGCCCGCCCACGCTCGTTCATGAACGTCTCCGGGCCGGCGGTCGCCGCGACGGCGCGGTACTTCACGATCCCCCCGGCCGACGTGGTGGTCGTGCACGATGACCTGGATCTCGATCACGGCGTGCTGAGGCTCAAGCGTGGCGGTGGTGAGGGTGGGCACAACGGCCTGCGCTCGGTCTCGGGGTGTCTGGGTAGCAGGGACTACCTGCGGGTACGCTTCGGTATCGGCCGACCTCCGGGCCGGATGGACCCGGCTGACTTCGTGCTGCGCGACTTCTCCGCCGAGCAGCGCCGCGAGCTGGACCTGCTGGTGGACCGCTGCGCCGACGCCGTCGAGCAGCTCCTCACCCAAGGCCTGGCCGCCACCCAGAACCAGCTGCACTGATCCAACGAAACAGCTGTGCGGCGTCCGCACCGCCGCGATGGCCGGTCCTGCTGGGTGGCGCTCGTCGTCATAAGGCCGGCCGCACCGGGATCACCGGGCAGCTTCCCTGCGGTGATGTCACATGCCGCGCATATCTGGTCGTGGTCTGGGGGATAACCGGGCAGGCTCACCCGGTCGTAGGGCAGCGGGCGCGGTCTGAACGTCAGCTCGGGCGCGGTGCCGAGCCCGGTGGCCAGCCACACCCGAGCGACGTCCACCCCGCTCACCCGAGCCACTCAATCAACGCGTCGCGCAGCACCCGAGCAGGATCCTCATCGAGGATGATGACGCACTCCCCGGTGACGTGCGGGTCGAAGATGATCTCTCCAACCTGTTTTTCGACCACCAGGTTCACGAGGCCCCGGGGCACGCGCTGCGGATCCTCGCCGAACGCGGTCTCATCATCCTGGCCACCGGCACCGGTGCGCAGGTGCATGGCCGCAGCCCCAGCATCCGGAGAGCGACTGATGACGTGACACGTCAAGTCGGGACCTGGCGCGGGTTCCATGTCTCGGCGGCCAAGACGGGCCACGAGCCATTCACCGAGACGACGGTCAGCGAGGTCGAGGCTGATGTGATGGTGGGGCGCGGTCTCGGTGTGCCGACCGGGACGCTCGTCCTGCGGCGAGCCCGCCGGCAAGGCATCGTGGGCGGATCACCAGTGCAGCTGTCGACGAGCTATCTCAGGCTCGACCTGGTCAGCAAGCCACTGATCCTCCGGGAAGTCAGCACCGAGCCGGGCGACATGCACCCTCGCATGGAAGAGCTCGGCTACCGAGTTCACTTCGAGGAGTCCGTAACATGCCGGCTTCCCAGCGACGATGAGCGCGAGAAGTTGAAAATAGACATGAATCAGCCGGTTCTTGTGCTCTGGCGCCGGTGTTACGACCAGCTCGATCACATCCTCGACCTCACCCATCGAATCGTTGTCGGTGATCGACATGAGTTGGTCTCCCAGTATGACTTGACAACCTGAGCCGGAACCTGGCGACCTCACGATCCAGCGGGTCTCCCCCCGGATCGTATACCACAACCAGTGGATGCGGCTCCGCGAAGATGTGATCCAACGCCCCGACGGGTCTCAGGGTATCCACTCGTATGTCGAAAAACCAGACTTCGCGCTCATCATCCCGGTCGATCGCGACGGGTTCCACCTGGTTGAGCAGTACCGTTACCCGGTTTCCCACCGGTCGTGGGAATTCCCCCAGGGCACCCTGCCCCATGGGAGGATGGGGATCCAGCGGCACTCGCCCGGAGAGAACCGGTCGAGGAGACAGGACTCCGGGCGGGACGGCTCCACCGTCTCGGCCACCTTCATCCCGCTAAGGTCATGAGTAGCCAAGCTTGCGCCGTATTCGTGGCCGACCGACTTGAGGCCGGCCGGCGCTCACGGGAACACGAGGAGCAAGATATGCGCCAGCACTGGTTCTCCCGGGGAGAACCAGAAGGTTAGGATTCGAAGTGGTATCGTCACCGACGGTTCGACGATCGCCGCGTATACGCTTTATCTGCCGGCCGGCGAGAATCGCACATCAGCGTAGCGCGCTACGCTGCCTGGGTAGATGCAGAAAGCGTCGAATATCGTGGTCGTCCGCAGCGCGGCCCTCCGGCCTCACTCCTCGTCCAGCGCGGTGTCGATCTCCTCTTCGGACACGTCGTCGATGTCGAGGCGTTGGAGGATCTTCGCCGTTCGCAGGTCAGCTTTGACACTTGCCCGACGCAGCTTGTAGAGAGTGTCTCCGTACCCGCCCTCGACATCGGCCAGGCGCGCCTCGAGTGCGAGGATCCGACGTTCGAGGGTCTGTAGTGAAGCCATGCCGGTCATCTCTCCTCGGCTGGACTGGGGACTCGGAGGTGCAGGCTATCGGGTGACCTACGGAAACCCGGTCAGGGTAGGTATTCGGCGATCTGGTCCCGGACCGCAGCGCGGCGCAGCTTGCCCGAGGGGGTCTTGGGCAGGGTGGCCGGTGGCAGCACCACCACCGCGCCCGGCCGCAGGCCCACGGCGTCGACCACCCGGGAGATGACCTCCTTGCGCAGGACGCGCTCGGCCTCGGCGTCTCCGGCCCGGTTGGACTCGACGGCCACCGCGAACGACTCCCGCCGTGCGCCGGCGTCGAGGCGAACCGCCGCCACGTTGCCCGGCCGGACCCCGTCGACCCCTCCCGCGGCGCGCTCGATGTCGATGGGATAGATGTTGCGCCCGCCCATGATGATGACGTCCTTGCGCCGCCCGCAGACCACCACCTCGCCGTCGGCGAGGTAGCCCTCGTCGCCGGTGTCCAGCCACCCGTCGGGATCCTGGGTGGGACGAGGTCCCGCCGTGGTCAGGTACTCGCGGGTGACCGACTCACCGCGCAGGTGCAGCCGGCCGACGTGGCGCTCGCCGAGCGGGGCACCGTCCTCGGCGAGGACCCGCACCTCCATCCCGGGCAACGGCGGTCCCAGCAGGGGGAAGGCCCGGACGTCGCGGTCTGCGGGCCCGGCCACGACAGCCCGGCGCCGGGTCTCCAGCGCGTCGGCATCCACGGTATCCACCCGCATGCCGATACCCAGTGGAGCGAAGGACACCCCGAGGGTGGTCTCGGCCATCCCATAGGCGCACACCACGCAGCGTCCCGACAACCCGAACCGCGCTCCCTCGCCGGTGAAGGCCCGCACCGCGGCCGGTTCGATGGGCTCGGCACCGTTGAGCGCGAAGCGCAGGCTGGACAGGTCGAAGTGCTCGTCGGTGCCGGCCAGCCGCCGGGCCAGCAGGGCGTAGCCGAAGTTCGGCGCCGCGGTGATCGTGCCGCGGTGCCGGCTGATCAGCTCGGCCCACAGCAACGGGTGGGACATGAACTCCGCCGGTGTCACCTTCACCAGCTCCAGGCCCAGCGCCATCGGGAGGGTGAGGAACCCGACCATCCCCATGTCGTGGAACAGCGGCAGCCAAGACACCATCACGTCACCCGCCGGGTCGAGGGCCCCGGCCCGCGCCATCGCGGTCATGTTGGCGTAGAGGTTGCCGTGGGTGATCCGGACCGCCTTGGGCTCGGCGCTGGACCCGGAGGTGAGCTGCAGCAATGCGGTGTCGTCCTCGGCCACCTTCACCGGTGCGGTGAGCGGTCGGACGGTCGGGTCATCGAGATCGGCGAGCATCAGGTAGCCGATCCCGCGCTGATCCAGCAGCGGGGCGAGCCGGTCGAAGGGCGGCCCCAGCAGCACCAGCTTGGCGTCGATCATGCCGAGCACCCTGACGGTGTCCGCCGCCCAACTCGCCAGGTCGGCGCGGTGGGTGGGCTGGTGCAGCATGGTCACGCTGCCACCGGCCAGCCAGACACCCTGCACCGCGGGAGCGATCAACGCGGGATCACCGGCCAGCACCGCGACCGCGTCACCGTGTTGAACACCGGGAGCGGCGGTGCCCATCAGGCATCCGGCGGCCCGAAGGGCCTGCTCGTGGACCTCCGTCCAGGTGGTGCGGCGCGGCCGGGTGGGTTCGCCGGTGGTGATGCCGCGATCCGACCGGATCGGCGAGTCCGGCGCGCAGTGGGCTACCAGGGTGTCGACGAACCTGCTCACAAGCTGCCACCTTAGGGGCCGTGGTGGGAAGGACGCGCACCGATGGTCATCAACCGGCGACGTCGGCGACCTCCAGCCAGCGGGTCTCCAGATCATTCTTCGCAGCGAGTACCGCGCGCAGTTCACCGTCCAGTTCCCGGAACGCGGCGGGATCAGCGGAGCGCTGGATGATCTGCCGCTGCAGTTCGGCTTCCCGGCCCGCCAACCGCTCCAGCTGACGTTCTAGCCGGGCCAGCTCCTTGCGGGCGGCCCGCTGCTCAGTGGCGTCCTTCCGCGCCCCAGAAGAGGACTCGGAAGTAGACCCTGTCGGGGCCGGGGCACTGCCGCGCCGGTCCAGGTACTCCTTGATGCCACCGGGTAGGTGAGTGACCCGCCCGTCCCCGAGTAGCGCCACCACGGTGTCACAGACCCGGTCGACGAAGTAGCGGTCGTGCGACACGACGACCAACGAGCCCGGCCAGCCATCCAGCAGGTCCTCCAGCTGCTGCAGAGTGTCGATGTCCAGGTCGTTGGTGGGCTCGTCGAGCAGCAGCACGTTCGGCTCGGCCATCAGCAGCCGGGTCAGCTGCAGCCGACGCCGCTCGCCACCGGACAGGTCCGCCACCGACGTCCACTGCCGCGACGCCGGGAACCCGAGCCGCTCGGCCAGCTGCGAGGCGGACAGCTCCTGGCGGCCCGACTCCCGAGGACCCGGTGTCTCCCGAGGACCCAGTGTGACGTGGCGGGCCACCTCCTCCACCGCCTCCAGCACCCGCAGCGACTCCGGAAGGTCCTCCGACTCACCGCCGGCTGAGCCGGCAACCAGATCCTGGTGCAGGTGCGCCAGCCGGACAGTCTGGCCCTGCACGCGGCGACCCGCGTCGGGTTCCCGCTCCCCCGCGAGCAGCCGCAACAACGTGGTCTTGCCTGACCCGTTGACCCCGACCAGCCCGATGCGCTCGCCCGGCCCGATCCGCCATGTCTCGGCGTCAAGCACGCGGCGCCCGCCGATCGTCACCGTGACGTCCTCGAGCTCAAGCACGGTGCGACCCAGCCGGCGTCGGGCGAAGGCGAGCAGCTCGACAGTGTCCCTCGGCGGGGGGACGTCGGCGATCAGTGCCTCGGCGGCCTCGATGCGGTAACGCGGCTTGGAGCTGCGCGCGGGTGGCCCCCGGCGCAGCCACGCGAGCTCCTTGCGGGCCAGGTTACGCCGCCGATCCTCAGCCACGCCGCGGCGGCGCCCCCGCTCGGCCCGCGCGTAGACCCAGTCCGCGTAGCCGCCGTCGTAGCCGTCCACCTGGCCGTCGGCGACCTCCCAGGTACGGGTGCACACGGTGTCCAGGAACCACCGGTCGTGGGTCACCACCACCACCGCGCAACGCCGGGCCAGCAGATGCTCGGCGAGCCACCGCACACCCTCGACGTCGAGGTGGTTGGTCGGCTCGTCGAGCAGCACCAAGTCGAGCTCGGGCACCAGGGCCGCAGCCAGCGCCACCCGGCGTCGTTCCCCACCGGACAGCTCGGCCACCGGTCGGTCCATCCCCAAGGACGGGATGCCCAGCCCATCCAGGACTCCGCGCACCCGGGGGTTTGCGGCCCACTCGTGCTCGGTGGTGACTCCCAGCGGATCCAGCACCGCGTGGCGCACACTGGCCCACTCGGGCAGTTCGGTGCGCTGGGTCAGCACGGTGAGGCGCACTCCCCTGGCTCGGCTCACCCGGCCCGCGTCCGGCGCCTGGAGCCCCGCGAGCACCTCGAGCAGGGTGGTCTTGCCGCCGCCGTTGAGCCCCACGACACCGATCCGGTCACCCACCCCGACACCGAGTGAGACACCAGACAGCAACGGGTGGGTCCCGTAGGACTTCGAGACAGCCTCGAGGTTGACCAGGTTGGTCATCAGGCGTGCGCCAGGGGTTCGGGGGGCGGCACGGGGCGTGGGTCCTCCACGATCCGGGCACCGGGCACCGGGCCGCTGGCTACCCGGACCGTACGGCACACACCGGCACCGGCCAGCTCAGCGGCAACCCGGACCGCAGCGTCGGCGTCGGCGCACAGAAACGCGCAGGTCGGTCCGGACCCCGACACGATACCGGCCAGTGCCCCGGCATCGACCCCGGCCCGCAGGGTGCGCCGTAGCGTGGGGCGCAGCGACACCGCGGCGGCCTGCAGATCATTGCCCAGCAGCAATGCGAGCTGCCGGGGGTCCCCCGAAGCCAGCGCCTCGAGCAGCGGCTCGGCGTCACCGAGCCGCTGTAGCGACGGACCCCGCCGAAGCCGGTCCAACTCCCGGTAGACCTCCGGAGTGGACAGGCCGCAGTGGTCCAGTGCTATCACCCAGTGGAAGGTATGCCGGGCCAGCACCGGCACCAGGGACTCACCACGCCCGGTGCCCAACGCGGTGCCCCCGCACAACGCGAACGGCACATCGCTGCCCAGCCCGGCGGCCAGCCCGGTAAGCTCGTCGCGGCTGATATCCAGGCGCCACAGTCCGGCCAGCGCGACCAGAGCGCCCGCCGCGTCGGCGCTGCCGCCGGCCATCCCGCCGGCCACCGGAATGGTCTTGCGCAGCACCACCCGCACGGCGGGTCGGCGCCCGACGTGCTCGGCGAGCAGGAGCACCGCACGCCACGCGAGGTTGCGGCGGTCGGTGGGCACCGTCCCGGCACCCTCTCCGTACACCTGCACGCCGGGCTCGTCGGTGACCGCGACGGTCACCTCGTCGATCATCGACAGCGCCTGGAACACGCTGACCAGATCGTGATAGCCGTCCCAGCGCAGCCTTCCCACGGCCAGGTGCAGGTTGACCTTGGCCGGGACGCGCACGGTGACCGGCTGCGGCACAACGGCAAGCACGGCACCAGGGTACGGGCCTCCTGTGGACAACCCGTGAGTGGCGATGCGACCTATAGGTCGCATCGCCACTCACGGGCGACTCTCGCAAAGTCGCTGATCGTGAGGCGCTCGGCGCGGGCGCTGGGATCCACCCCCGCCGCGCGGAGCATCCGTTCAGCGGTGGCGGGTGAACCCGCCCAGCCGGCCAGGGCCGCCCGCAGCGTCTTGCGGCGCTGCGCGAACGCGGCATCCACCAGCGCGAAGACCTGTTCTCTGGGCACCGTGGACGGTGCTGGGCGGCTGGTCAGGGCGACCAGGCCGGAGTCCACGTTGGGCACCGGCCAGAACACCGCGCGGGGCACCCCTCCAGCGCGGCGGACCTCGGCGAACCAGGCCGCCTTGACGCCGGGTGCGCCGTAGCATCGGGTGCCCGGCGGGGCGGCCAGCCGGTCGGCCACCTCGGCCTGCACCATCACCAACCCACGACGCAGTCCCGGCAGCTCGGCCAGCAGGTGCAGCAGCACGGGAACACCGACGTTGTAGGGCAGGTTCGCGACCAGCACCGTGGGTTCCAGGCCACCAGCCGCCTCGACGATCTCCGCCCGTCGCACCCGCAGCGCGTCGGCGGTCAGTATCCGCAGCGCGTCGGCGCGCTCCCGGACGCGCTCGGCCACCGTGCCGGGCAACGCGCCGGCGAGCAGCGGATCCACCTCCACGGCCAGCACCCGACCCGCCACGCCGAGCAGCGCCAGGGTGAGCGAGCCCAGACCAGGCCCGACCTCCAGCACGACGTCCTCGGCCACCAGACCGGCCGCCGCCACGATACGGCGCACCGTGTTGGCGTCGTGCACGAAGTTCTGGCCGAGCCGCTTGGTCGGTCGCAGCCCCAGCCGATCGGCGAGCACGCGCAGGTCAGCAGGCCCCAGCAACGCGGGGCCAGCCGGGGTAGGCGCCATGCCCCGGCCCGCCTCCTGGCTCACCTCCCGGTCTTACCAGAGCCCGAGCTGGGCTGAGCAGGTGGGCCAGGCGTGGTAGTTGCCACGGGCGTTGCGGACCCGCTGGGCGACCGCAATCTGCTGTTCGCGGCTTGCCTGGTGCGGGTACGGGGCGAACTGGTTACCGCCGTTGGCGCTCCAGGTGGCCTTATCGAACTGCAGACCACCGTAGTAGCCGTTGCCCGAGTTGGCGGCCCAGTTGTCGCCGGACTCGCACCGGGCCAGCTGATCCCAGACGGTGGCCGCGGTAACGGTGACCCTCTTCGCGAGGGTCCGGACCTCGGGATCCTTGACCTTCCTGACCGGGGGCCGGACAAGTCGCTTCTCGCTCAGTTCCTCGGCGGTGACCCGAGTGACCCGCACAGTCATTCCGGGCAGCACGGGCGAAGTGCGCTCCGGGGTCACCGTGTCCAGCGCCCGCAACGGCACGCCCTGCTGGGTGAGCAGGTCACCGACCGAGAGCGCGGTGGAGTGAATCTCCTTCGCCGGAAGTCCACCGTCGAACAGGACGATCGGCTTGGCGATGCGTACCACCAGCGCCATGCCTTCCAGGGGGATGCGTCGGGCGGGGTCAGCGGACAGCTCCACGTCGCGGGAGGGCATCCCCACCTGCCTCAGCGCGGTCTCGACGGTGAGGGCGGTGGTCCAGATCTCGTGCTGAGTGCCGTCGACGGTGAGGTCGAGCGGTCGGCCGCGCCGGAGCACGATACGACTGCCGTCCTCGACGGCACTGCTCGCGGTGGGGGCCAGGGTGTCCTGGTCATCGACCCGCAGACCAGCGGACTCCAGCGCCCCCGCGACCGACGACGCGAAGGTATGGATGGTCCGCTGCTCATCGTCCACCGCGATGGTGATGGTCTTGTCCAGGGTGAGAGCCGCGGCGGTACCGGTTGTCAGCGCCAGGATGCACGCGAGCAGGGCGCCTCGGACGAACGTACGAGTGGTCACTGATGTCCAGTCATCGCAGTTCCGGGCAGGGGAGTACGAGAACAGCGACCCCCGTCCTCGTACCGGGAACCACCCCACCCCGGCTGACAGTGACGGAAAGGTAACGGTTCGTAGCGGAGCGCGCAAACACCTCGCCGGTGGATGTCGCCGATCAGTCGCTCAGGACCGGCCAGCGGTATCGGTCGCGCCGAACCGTGCCGCGAGGCGCCCGAAGCCGAAGACCCGCTCGGCGGCGGCTGAGGTCGACGCCGCCAGCTCCGCCACGTCCTGCCCGCGCAACGCGGCGAGATCCCGAACGGTGTAGGGCAGGTTGACCGGCTCGTTGGTCTTGCCGCGGTGCGGATGGGGGGTGAGGAACGGGGCATCGGTCTCCACCAGCAGCTGCCCGTCCGGAACCAGCACCGCCGCCTCGCGCAGCGCGCGGGCATTGCGAAAGGTCACGGTGCCGGAAAAGGACAGCACGTAGCCGGCGTCCACGCAGGCCCGCGCCATCGCGGCATCCCCGGAGAAGCAGTGGAACACCACAGTAGGGGGCGGACCCTCCTGATCGAGCACCGCCAACACGTCGCCGTGGGCGTCCCGATCGTGAATCATCAGCGGCTTTCCGACTCGCTTAGCGAGGTCGATGTGCCAGCGGTAGGCCTCCCGTTGCGCCTCGGGTGGCGGGCAGCCCGGGTCGACTCGAGTCCAGTAGTAGTCCAGGCCGGTCTCCCCCACGGCCACCACCCGGGCTTGCCGCGCGAGCCGCTCGAGCTCGACGCGGTCGGCGTCGGTCATCGTCGCCGTGCGGGTGGGATGCAGCGCTACCGCCGCGAAGACCCGATCGTCCCAGTTCGACGCCTGCACCACCCAGCGCGCCGCGGTCATGTCGTCGGCCACCGTCACCACCGCGCGGACCCCCACCGCCGCAGCCCGGTCCAGCGCCGCGCGCACCCCCGCCGGATCGGTGGCCCCGCAGGCGTCCAGGTGGGTGTGCGCGTCGACCACCACCGCCGGCAGCGGCGGCGGGTGCGGCGGCGACGACCGCCGCACCCGTGAGTGGCGATGCGAGCCATCACCCGCATCGCCACTCACGGCTGGATGGGGGCCCAGTCGGGGCCGGTCTCGCCCAGCTTGGGGTCCAGCTTGGCGAACAGGGGGGTGGGCTTAGCGAGGGGGCGGCCCGGCTCGATGGGGACGCTCGCCCAGCGCGCCTGCTCCTCGGCGTAGTCACCGGTGATGACCGGGTAGTCCGGGCCGGCACCCTCGACCGTCTCGGCGACCGCGGTGACCCGCGGCTGGGCCGACCACACCCCGGTGCCGCCGAGCTGCTCGTGTACCCGCTGGGCGGCGTGCGGCAAGAACGGGGTGAGCAGGGCGTTGGCGTCAGCGACCACCTGCAGCGCGGTGTGCAGGATGGTGTCCCGGCGCTCCGGGTCGTCGGTGCGCTTCCACGGCTCCTGCTCGGACAGGTACTTGTTCGCTGCGCCCACCACCCGCATCGCCTCGCTGATCGCGGCCTTGAACCGGTTGCGCTCCAGCAGCCCTCCGACAGTGCCGAATGCCGCCCGTGAGGTGGCCAGCAGCTCGGAGTCGGCCGCCCGCGCAGCCGTGGGCCGGGGTACCGCGCCGACGTTGCGGTGCGCCATCGCGATCGAGCGGTTGACCAGGTTGCCCCACTCGTTGGCCAGCTCGAAGTTGGTCCGGCGGACGAACTCGTCCCAGGTGAAGTCGGTGTCCTGGGTCTCGGGGCCGGCCACCGAGATGAAGTAGCGCAGGGTGTCCGGCCCGAACTCGCGCAGGAAGTCCCCGACGTAGATCACCGTGCCGCGCGAGGTGGAGAACTTCGAGCCGCTCATGGTGAGGAACTCGCTGGACACCACCTCGGTGGGCAGGTTCAGCGTGCCGAACGCCCCGGGCTCGCCGCCGCGGTCCCCCGCCCCGTTCTGGCCGAGCAGCATGGCGGGCCAGATCTGGGAGTGGAAGGTGATGTTGTCCTTGCCCATGAAGTAGTACGAGCGGGCCGCCGGGTCGCACCACCACGCCCGCCACGCGTCCGGGTCGCCGGAGCGCACCGCCCACTCCACCGACGCCGACAGGTACCCGATCACGGCGTCGAACCAGACGTAGAACCGCTTCATCGGGGCGTCGCGCCAGCCCTCCAGCGGGACCCGCACACCCCAGTCGAGGTCGCGCGTGATCGGGCGCGGGCGCAGGTCATCGAGCAGGTTCAGCGAGAACTTGAGCACGTTGGGTCGCCACTCGGTGCGGGTGGACAGCCATCCACCGAGCGCCTCGGTGAACGCGGGCAGGTCGAGGAACAGGTGCTCGGTCCGCACGAACCTCGGCGTCTCGCCGTTGATCCGGGACCGCGGGTTGACCAGGTCGGCCGGGTCGAGCTGGTTGCCGCAGCTGTCGCACTGGTCGCCGCGCGCGCTGTCATAGCCACAGATCGGGCAGGTGCCCTCGATGTAGCGGTCGGGCAGGGTACGACCGGTGGACGGGCTGACCGCGCCGAGCGCGCTACGCGAGAGCACGTAGCCGTTGCGGTACAGCGCGAGGAACAGCTCCTGCACCACCCGGTGGTGGTTGGCCGTGGTGGTACGGGTGAACAGGTCGTAGGACAGTCCCAGCCCGTGCAGGTCGGCCACGATCATCCGGTTGTACTTGTCGGCGAGCCGGCGGGGCGTGACTCCCTCAGCGTCGGCCTGCACCTGGATCGGGGTACCGTTCTCGTCGGTTCCCGAGATCATGAGCACCCGGTTACCGGCCATCCGCTGGTAGCGCGCGAAGATGTCCGACGGGACACCGAAACCGGAGACGTGGCCGATATGCCGAGGCCCGTTGGCGTAGGGCCAGGCCACGGCGGCGAGTACAGGTACGTTCATAGCACCCAGCCTATGGGGCCGCATCGCACCGACGCGCCAAGCCCTCAGCGCGCCACACTGGTCATGGTCTCGCTGAGGTCAGTCCCGATCATGTGCCATCCGGTCTCATCGCGGCGCATGCCTACTCTCACCGGGTCGTGCGGCGAGCACCGGCGATCTCACCGGTGGTGTCTTCCCGGCGGGTGCGGATGAGTACCGACACCCAGCTGCGGTAGGGAGACCAACCGGATGCGATGTGCTCGAGCTGGGCGAGACCGGGGTCCGGCACCCCGTAGAGCTGCGCCATGGAGTCATGCAGTCGCCGTTCGCTGGTGGGAAAATAGTCGGGGGCGCCGGCGCCACGAACCACGATCAGCTCGGCGGGGTGGTCTCTAGTGGTGAGCGCGACACCGGCCTTGACCTGGGACCCTCGCGAGGGCTCACATCGAGCTATGACGGGCAGGCTAGGGGCTGCCCGATGCGCGGGCCGGCTTACGAGCCCTCG
>Ga0213882_10000056_pt1 | contig 56976 bp, 52 predicted proteins | sample BarmaccoBMER_R09_FD_160106 | JGI IMG/M metagenome (GOLD analysis project Ga0213882, IMG submission 160106) | Barbacenia macrantha exposed rock microbial communities from rupestrian grasslands, the National Park of Serra do Cipo, Brazil - ER_R09 ...
AGCTGGAAACGGAACCATGATCAGGCCACGGCCACGGAGAAGAACAACCCCACGGGAAACCGCCGGGACCACAATGGCTCCGTGCCCTACCGCCGATCACGGTCACCGCGCCAGCTCTCGACCCTCCATCGAAGCTCGCCTGACGCTCTCACCGGTGGGAGCGCGCCTGTGCTGTCATCGAGGAAGTTCACAGTGGTTGGTCAGGGTCTTTCGCATTCGCCCAGCAGCATGCCTGAGGAGAAGCCGTGACGAGACCGGGGCTGCGCTCACGAATCGGGGTCGCCGCCGCGGCGGCCGACCGGGCTCGGCACACCCCAGGGCACCTCAGCCTTCACGGCCGTTCCCACCATCAGCCCGCCCGTGGAAGGTCTCGCCGATCCGAGTCTCGCTCCCGTCACGAACGCCCTGTCCGACGTCATCCATGACAGCACCGGCAACAAGATCATCGGATTGGAGCCCCCTTGCGCCACGACCGGGCCCTACCGAGGTCTCTCCGACATCGACAAGCTGGTCCACTCGATACAGGCGAATGACGGGTGTCTGCAGTTCGTCACCACATCGACCGGCCCGAATACGAGCCCTTGACCACTCCTCCCGGTGTCACGGCGGCGCCACCGACCGGCGGCCGCGAGCCGTGCCGCACCGCGCGTCCGCCACCCGGGCCCGGGATGATAGGGGATGGTGTTCGCCGAACCGGAGGGTTTGGTCGGGCGCCCGGAGGTCGGCGGGAGAGGAGACCGGGATGGCGGGCAGGGCGCTGGTGCTCGGCGGCGGAGGGGTCACCGGAATCGCCTGGGAGCTGGGGATGCTCGCCGGGCTGGCTGACCGCGGGGTAGACCTGCGCGACGCGGACCTCGTCATCGGCACCTCGGCCGGCTCAGTGGTGGGCGCGCTGATCACCTCAGGGACTGGTCTCGAGGAGCTTTACAACAGGCAGCTCGTTCCACCGGAACCCGATCGGCCTGTCCGGATAGGGATCGCGACGATCGTGCGGTGGGGCTTGGCGGCCGCCTGTTCCCGAGGCTCCGAGCGGATGGGCGCACGAGTCGGCAAGATGGCGCTGGCGAGCGTGACGGTCCCCGAAGCCGAACGTCGCGGGGTCATCGAAGCGTTGCTGCGGGGGCGCACCTGGCCCCAGGGAACCTTCCTGGTCACAGCCGTCGATGCCGAATCGGGTGAGTTCGCCGCCTTCGGGAAGAGCAGCCAGGTTGGTGGCACCGAGGTGACCCTGGTCGATGCCGTGGCGGCGAGCTGTTCAGTGCCAGGGGTGTGGCCGCCGACCACCATCGGCGGGCGGCGCTGGATCGACGGCGGCGTGCGCTCGGTGGCCAATGCTGATCTGGCCGCCGGGTATGAGCGCGTGGTGGTGCTCGCGCCGATCGCGCGAGGGTTCAGGCTGGTGACGGGAGCGGCTGCCCAGTTGGCCGCACTACGAAAGCGGACACGGGTCGCGCTCGTCACGCCGGACGCCGCCGCTCGGCGGGCCATCGGCCGCAACCTGCTCGACGTGGCGCGCCGGGCGGCGGCCGCGCGGGCCGGCCGTGTCCAGGCCGGGTCGGTCACCGCCGAGGTGGCCCGGGTGTGGTCGGACTAGCGGGCCTGCGGACCGCGGCCGCCTGATGGGTTGTACCGGCCGGTTGCCGGCACGGCGAGCGCACAGACATCCGGCCTCGCATCGGCGTGGGCGCTCACCACACCCCGCCCGCTGCCCGTCGGCCGAGGAGAACGAGACGCTCAGCTCTCAGCCTGGCCGTCGTCCTGCTCGGCGAGGAACTGCTCGAACTCTGCGGCGATCTCGTCGCCGCTAGGCAACGATCCGACATCGATGGAAGGCAGCGGGCGCCGATCAGACTTGCTCGCGAGGGCGTCGAACTGGGCTTCCAGGCCGGCCACCACTGACATGCTTTCCGGGGACCGGGCGATCTGTTCGTTGATCTCGGCGAGGACCCGCTGCGCCGCCGGGCGCAGCGCCTCCACGGGTAGGTCCAGCCCGCTGCTGCGGGTCAGGTGCTCCAACAGGCCACGGGCTGACTCTGGATACTCGATGCGTGCCAGGTAGTGGGGCACATGCACGGCGAACCCCATCGCGTCGTGACCGGTCTCACCCAACCGGAACTCCACCAACGCCCCGGCGTGACCGGGGACCTGCATGGTGGTGAACCACCGCTGGTAGCCGGAGATCAACTCGCGACGGGTGGCGTGCGCCGTGACCGTCGCCGGCCGGGTGTGCGGAACCGCCATCGGCACCGCGCCCAGACCCACCGTCAGCCCGACCCCGAAGCGCTCCACGAGCTCGCGAACCGCCTCAGCGAACCGCTCCCACTGCAGATCCGGCTCCGGGCCGGTCAGCAGCAAGAACGGGGTGCCCGCGCGGTCGCGCACCTCATACAGCACCAACTCGGGCCGCTCATAACCTGCCCAACGGTCCTCATCGAAGATCATTGCAGGCCGCCGAGAGCGGTAGTCCAGGAGTTGGTCGACGTCGAATGTGGCGACCACCCGGTGCTCCAGATTCGCCAGTAAATGTGCCACCGCCAGGTGGCCGGCCTGGCCGGCGTCGACAAATCCGGTGAGAGCGTGCACCAGAACCGTGCCCGCCCGGGTCGACGGTTCTGTCTTGATTCGATACAGCTCGGCATTCACGGCAGGTATAACGCCGCACGGGGGCAGATCCATCCCGCCGCGCGCCTCAACCTGGCCGGATACGGGATAGAAGATCAGCCCGGGATGGGTTGGGCGCGGCGTCGCAGGTGGGGAGGACCTCGGGGCCCAGAAGGGTGACGTTCTCCAGAGTGCGGGTGCGCTCACCGGCGCCTTCCACCAGGAGGATGACGTGACCGATGCCGGTGCGCCGCGCGGTGGTGGCCAGCGTGTGCGGCAGTGTTCGGCGGTGCCGACGGGGTGCAGGCGGCACCGCAGCTCGGTGTGCTCAGCCGGGTCACGGGGGTGGTGCGGCCCGCCGTCGGCGCGGCGGTAGTTGCGGTTGTGGTGGCGGCGAGTTGTAGTGAAGATCGATTTCACAATAGGGCGTCCCGGCGGGCAGGCTCGGGCCCCATGGCGCTGCTATCGCGACACTTCATCGCCTTCCTCGGCGCTGTACTGCGCAGTCCGGCTACGGTGGGCGCCGTAGCGCCGAGCTCCCCGCAGCTGGCGGCTCGGTTGGCCGCCGTGGTACCCCGCGTGGGGGAGCCGGTGGTGGTCGAGCTCGGGCCGGGCACCGGTTCGGTCACGACGGCTATCGAGTATCGGCTCGCTGGCCGAGGATGGCAGGTGGCGGTCGAGATCGACCCGGTGCTGGCCAGGCATCTGCGCGCCGAACACGCGGGCGTCAAGGTGCTGATCGGGGATGCCGTCGAACTGGAGCGGCTGCTCGCCGAGCACCAGGTGCCCGCGGTGGACGCCGTGGTCAGTGGGCTGCCATGGTCACTGATCGATGCGGACGTGCAGCGCGCGATCGTCGACGCGACGGCACGCTCGCTGCGACCGGGGGGCTGCTTCACCACCTTCGCTTACCTGCATGCGCTGTCGATGACCCGGGCCCGCCGGTTCCAGACGCTGCTCGGCGAGGTCTTCGGCGAGGTGCTCACCACTCGCACGGTGTGGTGGAACCTACCTCCAGCGGTAACCTACGTCTGCCGAAGGCCACGTGAGTCCCGACCACGAGCCGATGAGTGCCGCGACGCGGCAGGATAACCACCTCCTCTGACATTCCGGTGATCGCGACGGATCCGGCGGGGGAGTAGTCCACACTCACCCCCGCTGTCCCCAGCCGGCATGCATGTGACTGTCCCCCACGGTGGCGCGGGAGGACCGTTCGACGGCATGAACGCACCTACCGCTGGCCGTATCCGGTTATCCGATCCTTCCGAGCTGATCGCCGCCGTCCCGCACCTGCTCGGTTTCCACCCGCATGACTCAGTGGTCCTCTTGGCCCTGCACGGGAGGAGACTCGGGTTGACTCTGCGGGCCGATCTGGTCGACAACGACCAGGCCCCACTGTTGGCCGAGCAGCTGCTGCCGCCGATCGCCCGGCAGCGGCCCACCGGCGTCGCGCTGGTCGTGATCGGGGGCGATCCCACTCCGGATGGCGACCCTCCGCACCGCGCGTTGGTACGCGCTCTCGACGGTGTGCTGACCGGTGCCGGGCTCCCTGTGGTCCATGCGGCGTGGACGGCGCAGACGGTCCGCGGCGCGCCGTGGCGCTGCTACGACGATCCGCTGTGTGCCGGCGCCGTGGCCGACCCCACGACCAGCCCGCTGGCGGCTGCGACGGTCGCGGCCGGTGCGGTGACCTTCGGCAGCCGGGAAGAAATGGCCGAGCTGGTGGCCGAGGAGGATCCCGTTGCGCTGCGCCGCCGAGCGACGCTTCTGGACGCGGCCGACGCTGAGCACCCGATGAGCGCCCGGCTGGTAGGCCAGCGGCTCACGCGGTTGAAGCAGCTGCATCGAGCGGCAGCCGCAGGAGATCTCGTGCTGAGCGACAGCACCGTCGCCGAGATCGCCTCCGCGCTGTGCGACCATCGGGTCCGGGACGCCTGCCTGCCCTGGTGCTCAGGTCCCGACGCGGCCGCCGCCGAACGGCTCTGGCTGGCCCTTGTTCGCGCTACCCCCGCACCGGAGCGGGCCGAACCTGCGGCACTGCTGGCGCTCGCCGCGTACGTCCGCGGGGACGGCGCACTGGCGGGCGTCGCGTTGGACGCGGCGCTGCAGGCTTGCCCACAGCACTCCCTGTCCGGGTTGCTGCGAGCCGCCCTGGAGACGGGACTGCCACCGAAGCTGCTGCGCAGCGTCGCGGCGGACGCCGCCGCAGCCCTTCGACGGCCTCGGCGCCGCTGCACCAAGCGGCGATCGCGACAGAAGCGATGACCGGCGATCCCCGATGGGGGCACTCAGCCGGCGCCGAGAGCGAACTTCCACGCGTCGGCCACGATCACGGCGAGGTCGGCCCGCTCCGGCTTCCAACCCAGCTCACGGTGCGCTCGGTCACTGGAGGCGATGAGCACCGCCGGGTCGCCCAGCCGCCGCGCCGCGGACCGCGCCGGGATCGGGTGCCCAGTGACCGTGCGGCAGGTATCGAGCACCTGGCGCACGGAGAAGCCGGTTCCGTTGCCCAGGTTGTAGATCCGGTGCTCGCCGGGCACGGCCTGCTCGAGTGCCCGCTCATGGGCGTCGGCGAGGTCCACCACGTGGATGTAGTCGCGGATGCAGGTGCCGTCCGGAGTGGGCCAGTCCTCCCCGAACACCATGATCTTCTCTTGGTGACCGAGGGCGACCTGCAAGATCAGTGGGATGAGGTGGGTCTCAAGGGTGTGCCGCTCCCCGTACCGGCCGTAGGCGCCGGCGACGTTGAAGTACCGCAGGCTCACGGCGGCTATGCCGTGCGCGATGGCATACGAGCCGATGGCGTGGTCGATCGCAAGCTTCGTCGCCCCGTAGGGATTGGTCGGCCGAGTGACCGCATCCTCGGCGATCGGCACCGACGCGGGTTCACCGTAGGTGGCCGCGGTGGAGGAGAAGACCATGCGAGGAGTGCCGTGCTCGCGCATCGCCTCGAGCAGCCCTACCGTGGCCACCACGTTGCCCAGCCAATAGCGTTGCGGCTGTGCCATCGACTCCGCGACCAGCGAGCGGGCCGCGAAGTGCAGTACACCGTCGAAGCCCTCGGCCAGCACCGCGCCGGCGTCCTTGACGGCGCCCTCGACGAACCGGCAGCCGGCTGGCACAGCGTCCCGGTGCCCGGTGGACAGGTCATCCAGGACCACGACGTCGTGGCCGGACTCGACCAGCCGCGCGGCGCAGACGCTGCCGATATAACCCGCGCCTCCGGTGACCATCAGCCGCATCCGACTCAGCCGGATCACCGCCGGCGGCCCATGACCGCGTGCGCGAGCGCGCCGTGCACCTCGACCGTGGACCCTCGGCCAGACAGCACCACCGGATGGTGTGCCCGCGCCTGGGCGGCGATCTCCACCACGTTGCCGGGCACTGCGTTGACCTTGTGCAGGTCCGCCATCAGGGCTGGGTCGAGCTGTACGTGCTCGGCGATGCGTCGCACCTCCACCGTGCCGCCGCCGCGCCGGGCCACCTCGTCCAGCCGGACCAGGTCGGGTTCGATCGCGGCGGCGGGCTCTCCGATCCCGAGCTCGTCGAGCCCCGGGATCGGGTTGCCGTACGGAGACATGGTCGGGTTGCCCAGCAGCGTGACCAGCTTGCGCTCGACAGCCTCGCTCATCACGTGCTCCCAGCGGCATGCCTCGGTGTGTACCTGCTCCCACTCCAGCCCGATCACGTCAACGAGCAGGCGCTCGGCGAGCCGGTGCTTGCGCATCACCGAAACGGCCCTGCTGCGGCCCGCCGCGGTAAGTTCGAGATGCCGGTCATCAGCCACTGTCAGCAGGCCGTCCCGCTCCATGCGTGCCACGGTCTGGCTGACGGTGGGTCCGCTCTGCCCAAGCCGCTCGGCGATTCTGGCCCGCAGCGGGACCACGTTCTCCTCCTCGAGCTCGAAGATGGTGCGTAGGTACATCTCGGTGGTGTCGATGAGCTCGTTCACACCAGTCTCCCTTGGTTGCACCCATGGTAGAGGCCCACATGGGCACCGCGTGCGCCAGCGGCGGCAGGATGGGCGACATGCACCCGGCCATGAGTCCTCCCCGCGCTGCGGTCATCTGGGACGAGGCTCTCCTCGGCTACGACCTCGGTGGGCGGCATCCGCTGGATCCCATCCGGCTGGACCTCACCATCCGGCTGGCCCGTTCGCTGGGTGTGCTGGACGGCGTTGCGCTGCTGGCGCCGATGCAGGCCACGGACGACGAGCTGCGTACGGTGCACTCCGACGGTTACCTCGCCGCAGTCAAGCATGCCCGGCGCGGATACGTGGGGCATGGTCTGGGCAGCCCGGACAACCCCGTCTTCTACCGCATGCACGAGGCCTCGGCGCTGGTCGCCGGTGGCTCACTGCTCGCCGCCGAGGAGATCCTCACCGGCCGCGCGGCGCGGGCGGCGAACATCGCCGGCGGGTTGCATCACGCGATGCGTGACCATGCCTCGGGTTTCTGCATCTACAACGACTGCGCGCTGGCGATCCGCCGGCTGCTCGACGGTGGGATGTCCCGGGTGGCTTACGTCGACATCGACGTGCATCACGGCGACGGTGTGCAGGAGGCCTTCGCCGAGGACCCTCGGGTGCTCACCATCTCGCTGCACCAGCACCCGGCGACGCTCTTTCCGGGCACCGGGAGGTCCACGGATGTCGGGGCCCCCGGCGCCGAGGGCTCAGCGGTCAATGTGCCGCTTCCCCCAGGCACGGGCGACGGCGGGTGGTTGCGGGCCTTCCATGCGGTCGTGCCCCCGCTGCTGCGCGCGTTCCGGCCCGAGGTGTTGGTGACCCAGCATGGCGCGGACACGCACATCGAGGACCCGCTCGCCAACCTGACGTTGTCGGTGGACGGCCAGCGGGCCGCGCACCGCGCGCTGGCCAAGCTGGCCGACGCCACGGCCGGCGGGCGCTGGCTGGCCCTTGGCGGGGGCGGGTACTCCCTGTTCCGGGTGGTTCCGCGATCCTGGGCCCATCTCCTGGCCATCCTGCTCGACCACGAGGTGGACCCCAACACCGCAGTGCCGGCCGGCTGGAGGGCGCATGCCGCCACCGTGGCGCGCGGCGCGCCGCTGCCGACCTCGATGACCGACGGCGCCAGGCCTCGTTGGACGCCCTGGGACGGGAGCGGCGACACCGCGCTGGACCGAGCGATCCAGGAAACCCGGCGCGCTGTCTACCCCCTGCACGACCTGGACCCCCAGGAGCTGTATCCCGAGGAGCTGGACCCCGAGGAGCCGCTCTGAACGGCACTAGGTTCCGCGGAAGTCGGAAGGCCGGGCCCCCGACGAGCCCGACCTTCCGGAGCGCGCGACAGCCATGGGTACAAACAACTGAGCCTGACGTCGCGTGGCCTGTGTCATGTCATATGGGTTGCGCTGACAGTGCCGTCTTGAGCTGACAGTGCCGGTCAGGCACGGCGGCGTCAATGCCGCCATTCGAGCGGTGACGCGCTGAAGTCGCGTGCGAGTCAGCTGGCGTAGGCTCTCAGCCGCTCCGCGCGATCCCCGTGGCGCAGCTTGGCCATGACCTCGCGCTCAATCTGACGCACCCGTTCGCGGGAGAGGCCGAAGCGCTTGCCGATCTGGTCCAGCGTGTGCGGCTGGCCATCGTCGAGGCCGTAGCGCAGCCGGATGACCTTCTGCTCCCGATCTTCGAGAGTGGCCAGCACCCGGCGCAGGTCATCCTGCAGCAACCCCGAGAGCACGGCGGACTCGGCGTCGGTGGCCTCAGCATCCTCGATGAAGTCACCCAACGGCGCCTCCTCCTCGGCGCCGACCGGCATGTCCAGGCTTACCGGGTCCCGGGAGTAGTCCAGCAGGTCGCCCACCTTCTCCACCGGGATGCCGGACTCGTCGGCCAGCTCCTGATGGGTCGCCTCGCGACCCAGCTGCTGGTGCAGGTCGCGCTTGATCCGGGCCAGCTTGTTCACCTGTTCCACCAGGTGGACCGGAAGTCGAATGGTGCGTCCCTGGTCGGCCATGCCCCGGGTGATGGCCTGCCGGATCCACCAGGTGGCGTAAGTGGAGAACTTGAAGCCTTTGGTGTAGTCGAACTTCTCCACCGCGCGGATCAGACCGAGGTTGCCTTCTTGGATCAGATCCAGCAGCGGCATTCCTCTGCCGGTGTAGCGCTTGGCCAGTGACACCACCAGACGCAGGTTGGCCTCCAGCAGGTGGTTCTTGGCCTTGTGACCGTCGCTCACCAGCCGGGCGAGATCGACCCGTCGGCTTGGTGACAACCGCGTCGCGGTCTCCAGGATGTGACGTGCGAACACACCGGCCTCGATGCGCTTGGCGAGCTCGACTTCCTGCTGTGCGCTGAGCAGCGCCGTGCGTCCGATACCATTGAGGTAAACTCGGACCAGGTCAGCCGCTGGGCTCTGCGCGTCGAGGTCTGCCTCGAGTGCGATGTCCGGTTCGACGGTGATCTGCGCGGCGGTCATCAGGTTCCTTCCTGCGACGGATCCTCGTGCCGACTCCGGTGGGTTCGGCGAATCGGCGCGCGACGTCGCACGAGTCTGGCCATCGGGTACCCGCGGCGATGACCGGTACAACGTCGGGGACCCGGATTCCGTTCCCGGGCCCTCATCCGGCACGACGAACGAGTGCCCGGCGAAGTGCCCGAGCCGAGGGACCCTCAGAGACTTCTCAGGTTGACGGCGGTCATCGCCCGGCTGGTGGCCCGTGAAGGGGGGCGTCACACCTCGAGGAGCACTGTGAACGGGCCGTCGGCCACGCTGCGTACGGTCATCGTCGCGCCGAAGTGTCCAGCGGCCACGGTGGCGCCGCGGTCCCGAAGCCGGGCGATGACCTCGTCGACCAGCGGCTTGGCGTGCTCCGGGCGGGCCGCCGCAGTGAAGGAGGGGCGCCTACCCTTGCGCGTCGCCCCGTAGAGGGTGAACTGGCTGATCACCAGCACCCCGGCGCCGGTGTCGGCGACGAAGCGCTCGTCGCGCAGGATCCGCAGCTCATGCAGCTTGCGAGCCATCGTATCGGCCTGCGCGGGCCCGTCGTCATGGGTCACACCGAGCAGCACCAGCAGGCCGGGTCTCGTCAGCTCACCGACCACGTGGTCATCCACGAGCACCGCTGCCTCGGTAACCCGGCTCACCACCGCTCGCACGGCGATGGATCCTGCCAGGCGCGACCAGCGCCAGTGGTGGTCACGCCACTTGTACTCCAGGCACCGCCCGCGCGACTAGAGTCGTTCCAGGGGGCTGTCCAGTGGGGGCTCGCTCACGGACGGTGCCCCCATCGAGCGCCGAGTGGAGGTGGTCTCCGTGACCCCGTCGACGACCCTGTCTAGCGGCGACCCCCTCGGGGAGGTGCGGCAGGAGGCCGCTGACATGACATCATCGATCCGGTCGCTGCTCGGCATCGAGTCCACGGCGGCCGAGCTGGATCCCGCTGGGCTGGGGCAGGCGCTGGGCAGGCTCGCGGTGTCCGTCGCCGGGAACCCGGCGGTGTTCTCCCGGTCGGCGATGGTGTACGGCATACGCAGCGCTCAGGCCGCGATGACCGCCGTGTTGCGCGGCATGGGGGTGAACCAGTCAGGCCCGGCCGAGCCGACCGACGATCCGCGGTTCGCTGATCCGGCCTGGACCAGCAACCCGCTGTTCTACCTGGTGCGCCAGCAACACATGCTGCTGGAAGGTTTCTTGCGGGACCTGCTGGCCGAGGCTGACCTGGATGAGGTCACCCGGCGCAAGGCCGATTTCGCGCTGCGGCAGGTGCTCGACGCCGCCGCGCCGACCAATTGGCTGGCGACCAACCCAGTGGCGCTGAAGAGGGCGTTCGAGACCGGGGGCCTCAGCCTGGTGCGCGGGGCCGGCAACGCGCTGCGCGACCTGGCGACCAACAAGGGCATGCCCCGTCAGGTCACCCCGGGTCAGTTCCGTCCCGGCCACGAGCTGGCCGCCACACCGGGCAGCGTGGTATTCCGCAACCGGCTGATCGAGCTGATCCAGTACGAGCCGCAGACCCAGACCGTGCACACGCTTCCGCTGCTGTTCAGCCCACCGTGGATCAACAAGTACTACATCATGGACCTCGCTCCCGGAAAGAGCCTGGTGGAGTGGGCCGTGCGGCACGGACATACCTGCTTCATGATCAGCTACCGGAACCCGGACGAGACCCTGGCCGAGCTCACCATGAGCGACTACCTGCGGGAGGGGCCGCTGACCGCGCTGGAGGTCGTCGAGGAGATCACCGGGACCCAGCAGACCAACCTGGCTGGGCTGTGCCTTGGCGGCACGATGGCCGCCGCGATGCTCGCCTGGCTCGCGGCCCGCGGCGAGGACCGGATCCACTCGTTGACCGTGATGAACACCCTGCTCGACTTCACCCTGCCTGGCCAGCTCGGCGTGTTCACCGACGAAGCCGCTATCCAACGGCTGGACCGCACCATGGCACGCAAGGGCTACCTGCCGGCGGACAGCATGGCCACCACGTTCAACCTGCTGCGAGCCAGGCACCTGGTGTGGAACTACGTGGTCAACAACTGGCTGCTGGGGGAGGAGCCGGCCCCGTTCGACATTCTGAGCTGGAACTCCGACTCCATCCGGATGGCCTCGGCCATGCAGACCGAGTACACGCGGTCCTTGTACCTGGAGAACCGGCTGGCGAAAGGTGAGCTCACACTGGCGGGCCAGCAGCTGGACCTCGCTCGAATCAGCCAGGACAGCTACTTCGTGTCCGCTGAGAGGGACCACATCGCGCTCTGGAAGGCGGTCTATGCGAGCGCCCGTCTCATGGGTGGCACCGTGCGGTTCATGCTGTCCAACTCCGGGCATATCGCCGGTGTGGTCAACCCGCCGAACCCGAAGTCCAGGCACTGGGTCGGCTCGGCGGACACGCTGCCCGAGGACCCTGAGGCATGGCGCCGGCAGGCCGCCGAGGTCGCCAAGTCGTGGTGGGAGGACTGGACGCCATGGATCGCCGGGCGTGCCGGACGGCGGCGCAAGCCGCCTCCGATGGGCAGCATCACGCACCCGCCGCTGGCAGCCGCCCCGGGTAGCTACGTGCGCGAGAAGTGAAGCGGTGGATGCGTAGGGGGTCCGCCCCTCGACGCCGGACGGGGGATGGTGGACGGGGAATGATGTGAGCCATGGTTCGTGCAGGTGACGGCGGCGAGGTGCCCAACCTCTGGCAAGCCCAGCTAGGAGCGTTCATCCGGGCCCAGCGGCAGCTGGCCGACCTGTCGCTGCGCGAGATGGCGGCCCTGACCCGGATCTCCAACGCCTACCTCAGCCAAGTTGAACGCGGCCTGCATCAGCCGTCGCTCACGGTGCTGCGGGCCATCGCTGACGGGCTGGGACTGACCACCGAACAGTTGCTGGCCAAGGCGGGGTGGACGCAGGCGGGGTCCGACGACGGCGCTGCCGGTGTTGCACCCGACGCCCCTGCCGGTGTTGCACCCCACGGCCCCGCCGGCGTCGCACCCGACGCCCCTCCCGATCCCCCGGCCGGCACGGAGGACAGCATCCGGCGCGACCCGCGGCTCACCGAGGCCCAGCGCGAAGCGCTGCTGCAGGTGTACCGGAGCTTCATCGAGGGTACGAGCGGGTGACGGGGCGACAGCCGGCCCCAGGGGCGCTTGACATATTTATCGCGTCTGCGTACTTTGGTGATCGAATCTCAATACCGCTTGTGAGGAGATGCCGATGACCACGTGGCGCGAGACAGACCACGACACCGCCCGCTACAGCCAGGGAGCCTTCACCTACCCCCTGGAGATCTGGGCTGACTGGGTGCAGAAGTTCGTCGACCCGGAGCCATACCTGCGCGCCAGAAGGCATCGCGCCGAGGAGGTCGTCGACGAATACTTCCACGTTCTCGAGCGGATACTGGCCATCCAGCGGGAAGCCGTCAAGCGAGTAGTGGCCAGCTACACGTGGACCGCCACCAAAGCTGCTTCCACTGTGCATGATGTCGCCAAGGAGGTGCATGATGTCGCCAAGGAGGTGCATGATGTCGCCAAGGAGGTGCATGATGTCGCCAGGGAGGCGCCCCCGAAGAGGGACATGCACGATGGTGCCAGGGAGTCGACCCTGAAGAAGAGCTGACCCACTGGGTCCGGTTGACCAGCCTCCTCGGCCCTGGCGTCGCGCGACGCCGGGGCCGACAGGTATGACGCGGCCATTCGGGGGACCCGCTGTCCGCAAAGCTCCTGCGCCCTCGCCAGGTGCTGTCACCGGCTCCTACGATGACCTGGAGCGGTGAGCCGAGCGGTCCATCGATCGGGTGCGAACGCGCTGGAGGGTCGATGTCGTCTATCGGGCTGCTGAGTGGGTCCGCCGACCGGGCGCAACGGCTTTCTGAGCTGCTGAAGGATGCGGGCGCTGATGCTGTGATCATCACCGACCCCTCGGCGCTGCCGGGTGAGCCGGGTGGTGACGGCCTCGACTTCTACATCCAGCTGCCGGTCACCATCCACCCCGATGGGCACACCGCCGTCGCGCGCGTCGGCTCGTTCCTCTCGGCGGGCCTGCTGGCCCGCTTCAGCGCGGTCGACCGAGTGCTCCCGGTGTTGGCGCCCGGCGCGACCGTGGTGCTGGTGTCGGGCAACACCCCGGACGAGGTGTCGCTGCCCGACGACCAGCGATCCCGCCTGGCGTTGCTCCATCTGCTGGCGCACGCCACCCGGGCCGAGCTCGCCACCAGACACGTCGAGGTCAAGGTGGTCAGCAGTCAGCGCAGCGACCAGGAGATCGTGCACTATGCGCTGGGTGGCGACGACGGCACGCATCCCCACCGGAACCCGCGGGAACGGGCCGGCGGGGCCACCGCCTACCAGGACTGGCGTACCGAGGTGATGGGTCTGGTCGGCATCGACATCTGAAGCCGTTCCCCGGGCGGGAGGTCACTCGGCGAGCAGTAACCTGGTGGCCCTGTCACTGTGCGCATGCTGTGCAAGGAGGTCGTCGGTGAGCTTGATGTTGAGCCAGGACGTGTCGGCGGACGCGTTGCTCGAGCGGGACCCACTGGCGTTGCTCCTGGCTATGCTCCTCGATCAGCAAGTGCCGATGGAACGGGCCTTCGCCGCGCCCTATGAGCTGCAGCAGCGCCTGGGGCACGACCTTGATGTTCACGAGCTTGCCGACTACGACCCCGACGCGTTGGCGGACCTGTTCGCGACGCAGCCCGCGTTGCACCGGTATCCCAAGTCGATGGCGTGCCGGGTACAGGACATGTGTCGAGCCCTGGTCGAGCGCTACGACGGTGATGTGACAGGGCTGTGGCGGGGCGTCTCAGACGCCCGCGAACTGCTCGACCGGCTGGTCGCGCTGCCAGGATACGGGACGCAGAAGGCGCAGATCCTCCTGGCGCTTCTCGGCAAACAGCGTAACGTGACGCCCGAGGGCTGGCGTGAGGTAGCCGGCCCCTACGGCGATGAGGGGGTATACCGATCGGTCGCCGACGTGACCGACGCCGACTCGCTGGCCAGGGTTCGGGAGCACAAGCAGCAGGTCAAGGCGGCTGCAAAAGCAAAGAAATAGTAGGAGGTCAGGAGTATCAAATCAGGACGTGAGGGCGCGCGGGGTCCACATGAGCACGGCCGTCGACGAGGCGATGCGGCTGTTCTCATCACTGCGGCGGAACCGTCCTACGCCGAGCAGTACGCCACACGTCGACGCAAATACGCGATCCTGATGTCGGCACGCATCCCGTGCCTGGCCCTGGCCGGCGTCTTCTATCAGACCTGGTGGCTTGCACTGACTTTCGTCGCCCTCTCGGTGCCACTTCCGTGGATGGCGGTGCTCATCGCCAATGACCGTGCTCCCCGCAGGGCTGAGCACGTCAACAGGCTGGGGCAGGGCCTGCGGGAGGGCGACCTCCGGGGCCGCGAGCTCGAGAGTAAGGATCCTCCGATCGTCGAGGGTTAATCTCGCCTCCGGGTCACATGCCTCTCACTCGAATAGTGCGAAAACCACTCGTCTGGCTGGTGACGCCGGTGTAGCGGGTCATATCATGCGCCAGTACCCGCCAACGCGGTGAATCGGTCTGGCACTCTCCGCATGTCGAGGATGATGCCGATTCGGTTGGATCTCACTCGGTGCACGGCCGCGTCTAGGATCGGTGCTCAGTCACCTGCGGCGCGGGGGAGGACCAGATGACGGATGTCGTGAGTAGAGCTTCGTTGGAATCGTTGTTGATGAATCGGTCATTGAGCGATTCGGAGCTTATGCGAGCAAGTGCCGAAGCGCCCGATTACGCCATTTTGCCCCAGGTGAGCGTACTGAAGATCGGTGGTCAGAGCCTGATCGACCGGGGTAAGGCGGCGGTGTACCCGGTGGTGGCGGAGTTGGTGGAGGTCAAGCGAAGCCATCAGATCCTCATCGGCACTGGTGCGGGTACGCGGGCTCGGCATGCGTACGCTCTGGCCGCCGAGCTAGGCCTGCCGACGGGTGTGCTGACCGATGTCGGGGCTGCGGTAGCCGATCAGAACGCCCAGATGCTGGGGTATCTGATGGCCCGGCACGGCGTGCCGGTGGTGGGGGGCTCGGCGTTCGGTGCCCTGCCGTTATACCTCGCCGAGTGCGGTGCGGCGATCTTCTCAGGGATGCCTCCCTATGACATGTGGCAGCGCGTGCCCAGCGAGGGAGTGATACCGCCGTACCGCACGGATGCCGGATGTTATCTCGTCGCGGAAGTCTACGGCTGTCGAAATATGATCTTCGTGAAAGACGAGGACGGGTTGTACACGGCCAACCCGAAGACCGACCCGAGCGCCACCCTGATCCCGGAGGTCACCGTCGCGGAGCTGATCGCTCGGGACCTGCCGGATCTGATCATCGAGCGCCCGGTGTTGGAGCTGATGCGCCGTGCCCGGTACGTGCGCTCGGTCCAGATCATCAATGGGCTACGGCCCGGCTTGATCAGGCGCGCATTGGACGGCGAGCACGTCGGCACGATCATCTCAGCGGCGTGATCGCCGTCCCGCCAGCAACCGTGGAGAAGACCATGATAGGCACTCTCTCGCATTCTGAGCCCTCCTTCGCGGTCAAGGACGTGCCCTCGGCGCTGATGCGCCAGACCTTGCTCGACCGCGAGCTCCTCCGGCCTGTTGATCGCCCGGTGATCCCGTTGCTGCCGTGGCTGAACGTCGTCGTGATCGGTGGGCGCTCGATCATGGACAGGGGCCCCGAGGTGGTCATGCCGGTCGTGGCGGAGCTGCGGGCGGCGTTGCTGGAGCATCGGCTGCTGATCCTCACCGGACCGGGCATCCGCGCCCGTCACGTACTCGGGGTCGGGCTTGACCTCGGCCTGCCCACGGGGGTGCTGGCCGCGCTGGTCTCCGTCGAAGCCGAACAGAACGGGCATCTCATCGCCGCGCTGCTGGCCGAGCAGGGCGTGTCCTATCTCCCGCACGCGGCGATCGCCCACCAACTCGCCGTGCACCTGGCCGCCAGCCGGGCCGCGGTGTCCAACGGCTACCCGCCCTATGGCCTCTATGAGTTCCCTCCCGAGGTGGGGAAGATCCCACCGCACCGCACGGACACCGGCGCATTCCTGCTCGCTGATGCCTACGGCGCCGCCCGACTCCTCTACGTCAAGGACGTCGAGGGCGTGTTCACCAGCGACCCCGCGACAACCGACACCAGCCCACCTGAGCTCATTCCTCGAGCGAGCGCCGCCGAGCTGGTAGCGCGCCACCTCGACACCCTTCCCATCGACGCGCTGGTACTCCACCTCATGGCACACGCCAAACACCAGAAGCAGATCCAGATCATCAATGGACGCACTCCCGGCAACATCACCAGGGCTCTGCGAGGAGAGCATGTGGGCACGGTCGTCCACGCCGACTGACGCCGCGGCATCATGGAGGGCGTGACCACGTTGACCCAGACACTGCCCGATGTCGACACTCGCCCCGAGGGGACCGAGAGCACCGGCGACGACACACCCAAGATGTTCCACTACGTGCGCAAGGACAAGATCGCCGAAAGCGCGGTGATGGGCTCGCGGGTGAGGGCCCTGTGCGGCGAGGTGTTCCCGGTGACTCGCGCGCCCAAGCCTGGTTCCCCGGTATGCCCGGAGTGCAAGAGGCTCTACGAGTTGATGCCCCAGGGCGGCGACGCCGGCTGACCGGTACCCGGCTGTCGCGCTGACCCGCCGCACTGACCCCGCACCGTGCACAGGCATCCATGAGACCGTCTGAGACGGGGGGTTTAGCCCGGCGCGCGCCGGGCTAAACAGGTGATGGGTGCCGGCGGCTGAGTTGCGCCGGGGAGTGCTGATGCGGCCGTCTGGTGTATGGAGAGTGGGAACCGCAAATGGGGAAAACCGCAGGCGACTACTTGTGTGAGCGTCTGGTCGAGTGGGGTGTCGACACGATCTACGGGTTCCCCGGGGACGGGATCAACGGGATCTTGGGGGCGTTGCGGCGTTCTCAGGACCGGTTGCGGTTCATCCAGACCCGCCATGAGGAGATGGCCTCGTTCATGGCGTGCGGGCACGCCAAGTTCACCGGGCGGGTCGGGGTGTGCATGGCCACCTCGGGGCCGGGGGCGATACACCTGCTCAACGGGCTGTATGACGCGAAGCTGGACCACCAGCCGGTGGTGGCGATCGTCGGGCAGACCTTCGTCCGTGCGTTGGGTGGGCATTTCCAGCAGGAGGTCAAGCTGCTGGCGTTGTACTCCGATGTCGCGTCGGCCTACTGCGAGCAGGCCAACGAGCCGGGCAGTATCCGCCACATCCTGGACCGGGCGCTGCGGATCGCGCTGGCCGAGAAGACCGTCACGTGCGTGATCATCCCGGCGGATGTGCAGGAGAGGGACGCCGTGGACAAGCAGCCGCACCTGACGCACACCGTGCACTCCGGGGTCGGTTACTGGCCCGGCCGTACGATCCCCGAGCAGCGGGACCTGCAGGCCGCGGCGGCGATCCTCAACGCTGGGGAGAAGGTCGCCATGCTGGTCGGCCAAGGGGCGCTGCACGCCACCGACGAGGTGCTCGCGGTCGCGGACACGCTGGGGGCGGGGGTGGCGAAGGCGTTGCTGGGTAAGGCGGTCGTGCCCGATGACGTGCCGTTCTGCACCGGGTCGATCGGGCTGCTGGGCACGAGGCCGAGCTGGGACATGATGCAAGGCGCCGACACGTTGCTGATGGTCGGCTCAAGTTTCCCCTACTCGGAGTTCCTGCCGAAGGAGGGCGCGGTCAAGGGGGTGCAGATCGACCTGTTGGGGAGGATGCTCTCGATCCGCTACCCGATGGACCTCGCGCTGGTCGGGGACAGCAAGCAGACGCTGGCCGAGCTGCTGCCGCTGCTGCGTCGCAAGACCGACCGTTCCTGGCAGGACGGCATCGCCAAGGGTGTACGGGAGTGGTGGCGCCTGATGGCCGACCGGGCCAAGCCGGCCGATGTGGACCGGGCCGGGGACCGGCTGCGGGTGCGCCCACAGGCGCTGTTCGCCGAGCTGTCGCGCCAGCTGCCCGACAACGCGATCCTGTCCAGCGACTCCGGGTCGGCGGCGAACTGGTTCGCCCGCCAGGTGCGTATCCGCCGGGGGATGAAGGCGTCCTTGTCCGGCAACCTGGCCACCATGGTGCCTGGGGTGCCGTATGCGATCGCGGCGAAGTTCGCCTTCCCGGACCGGGTGTCGGTGGCGATGGTCGGGGATGGGGCGATGCAGATGGGCGGCATGGCCGAGATGCTCACCGCCGCCAAGTACTACAAGACCTGGGCTGATCCGAGGCTGGTCGTACTGGTGCTCAACAACGAGGATCTCAACCAGGTGACCTGGGAACAGCGGGCGATGGCCGGCGACCCCAAGTTCGAGGCCTCCCAGGAGATCCCCTATGTGCCGTATCACGCCTATGCCGACATGATCGGCCTGAAGGGCATCAAGGTGGAGCGCTCCGCCCAGATCGAAGGCGCCTGGCGGGAAGCCTTCGCCGCAGACCGTCCGGTGATCATCGATGCGATGAGCGACCCGGAAGAGCCCCCGATCCCGCCCCATGTCAGCTTCGCCCAGCTGAAGGCGATGACCGAGGCCTTCGCCGCGGCGCCCAAGGAAGGGCTCCCCGGCGCGGTGTCGGCGGTCCGCGAGTTCGCCGAAGAGCTTCTCCCCGGCCGGTAGAGACGACGAGGGAATCGGACATGTCACGGAGACCGGCGCGCCGCGGTCCGATCAGGGAGGGCGAGCACCTGATCGACCGCATGGTGTCCAACATCGAGCACGGCCGGTTCGAGCGCTCGCTGTCGGGTCTGACTGCGGCGGCGGCGGTGGTCACCGGGGCGGAGATCTACCTGGAGCACTACAAGGCCAGTTTCGGCAACAAGTGGATGTGGAGCCCGATCGTGCTGACCCCGCCGCTGGTGGTGGCCGGTATCGGTGGGGTGTTCTCCAAGCGCTGCGCCAAGACCGCGCTGCCGGTCACCGCTGCGCTCTATGCCGCCAACGGCCTGCTGGGGGAGTACTTCCACGCCCGCGGCGTGTCCCGCAAACCCGGCGGCTGGAAGATGGCCAGCTACAACCTGCCGATGGGCCCACCGATCTCCGCTCCCGGGCTGATGACGATGGTCGGCGGCATGGGCCTGCTCGCGGCCCTGCTCCGGCGCGAGCGGTAAGCCAGGTGGCGATGCCCGATCTCAGCAGCCCCGACCACCTGCCCAACCGGCGACCCGATGGGCGGCCGCCGCACCCGTCCTGGCTGCCCCGCCAGCGCGCCGGGGTGAGTCCGCAGATGATCGGCCGATACCCCGACTATGACGTGCTCTCCACGGTGGGCACCTGGGATGAGGCCACGAGGAAGGTGGTGCTGGCCCGGCTGGAGCCCCCCGGGCCGATGCGGTTCTTCACAGTCGGGCAGGTACCGACGCTGCGGGCGTTCTGCGACACCGCGCTGGCCCAGGACACCGACCCTCGGGTGCCGGTGCCGGAGATGATCGACGCCAAGCTCGCGGACGGGAAGCTGGACGGCTACCAGTACGCCGACATGCCCGATGACCGGGAGACCTGGCGGCTGGTGTTGGCCGGGCTGGACCACACCGCCGCGGCGGGCTACCGGGTAGCCCGCTTCTCCGCCTGTGAGGTGCAGCGGCGGGAGGCGATTGTCGGTGAGCTCGCCAAGGGCCGACTGGTCGGCGGTCCGTGGGAGCGGCTCAACGTCACCCGATCCTGGTCGTTGGTGATGCGGATGGTGCTCGCCGCGTTCTACTCCCACCCCTGGGCGTGGAACGAGATCGGCTTCGGTGGCCCGGCCTACCCGCGGGGGTTCATGCGCCGCGGCACGATCGGCGTCCGGGAGCCGTTCGAGACCCCAGGGGCTACGGACGAGGATCCGGTTCGGGTGGTGGAAGAGGGGCAGCTGTAGTGGGGACGTTCTGGCGTGGGGTGCTCAAGGGCTCGATCGGCCCGGTCGCCAACGACTCCCGCTACCTGCTCGACGTGCACTCCCGAGACCTGCCCGGGCAGAAGACCATGCGCCGCTACGCCGAGACCGACGAGGTCGACCTGGTGATCGTGGGGGCCGGCGCCGGCGGCTCGGTGCTCGCGCAACGGCTGGCGCGGGCGGGCTGGCGGATCGTCGTGCTGGAGGCCGGCCCGTTCTGGCATCCCGACTCCGACTGGGTGTCCGACGAGGCCGGCAGCCACGAGCTGTACTGGACCCAGAAGCGGATCATCGGCGGCGCCGACCCCATCGAGCTGGGTAAGAACAACTCCGGGCGCGGGGTGGGCGGGTCGATGGTGCACTACGCCGGCTACACCCCGCGGTTTCACCCCAGCGACTTCGCCACCTTCACCCGCGACGGGGTGGGCGCGGACTGGCCGATCGGCTACCAGGACGTGCTCGCCCACTACGAGCGGGTGGAGGCCGAGCTGCCCGTGGCCGGCCAGGACTGGCCATGGGGTTATCCGCACCGCTACCCCTTCTCTCCGCACCCGGTCTCCGCGCCGGCCGAGAAGCTGATGCACGGCGCGCGGGCGCTGGGGATCGAGATGCGGGTCGGTCCGGTGGGCATCGTGAACGGCACCTTCGGCAACCGCCCGCACTGCATCTACCGCGGGTACTGCCTGCAGGGCTGCAAGGTCAACGCCAAGGCCAGCCCGTATGTCACCCACCTGCCCGACGCGCTGGCCCACGGGGTGGAGGTGCGGGCCAACTGCATGGCGCTCCGGGTGGAGCTCGACGAGTCCAGCGGTCTGGCCAGCGGGGTGTGCTATCGGGTTGAGGGAGAGCACACCGACCGGATGCAGCGCGCCCGGTTCGTCGCGGTCGCCGGTTACTCCATCGAGACCCCGCGGTTGCTGCTCGCCTCGACCAGCCGCCGCTTTCCGCACGGGCTGTGCAACGACCACGACCTCGTCGGGCGTTACATCATGGTGCAGGGGGCCGGCCAGACCGCCGGTCGCTGGCCCGAGGAGCTGCGGATGTACAAGGCGCCGCCACCAGAGGTGTCCTCCGAGCAGTTCTACGAGACCGACACCTCCCGGGCCTTCGCGCGGGGGTTCTCCATCCAGACCGTCTCGCCGCTGCCGATCGGCTGGGCCGAGCACGTCCTGGCCGACGGGCACTGGGGCCGCGCGCTGCGGGAGTACATGCGCGACTACAACCACTGGGGCACCATCGGCGTGCTCAACGAGCTGCTGCCCTACCCCGAGAACCGGGTCACCCTCGCTTCCGAGACCGACCCCTATGGTCAGCCCGTCGCGCGCATGGACTACACGCTCTCGGACAACGACAAGGCCAACATGGCCTACTCCACCCGAGTGATCACCGACATCCTGCACGCCGCCGACGCCCAGGACGTGCTGACCATCCAGCGGTTCGCCCACCTCATCGGCGGTGCCCGGATGGGCAGCTCCCCCGAGGTGTCCGTGGTGGACGCCAACCAGCGGGCCTGGGCGGTACCCAACCTGTTCCTGTCCGACGGCTCGGTCTGTCCCACCCAGGGCAGCGCCAACCCCGCACTGACGATCATGGCGCTGGCCTCCCGGCTCGCCGAGCGCATGGCCAGCGGCGCGGCGATGGATGACGACCCCGCGCTCCGAGCGGGCTGCACCCGAGCCGGGGTGGCCCGGCTGAACGGGGCCCGACCGAGGGTGGAGAGCCGACGGTGAGGCCACATCTGGGCCCACCGCCCACCTGACCCTCTCGAGCCGAAGGGCGACACCATGACCAGCACCGACACCACCGAGAGGGAAACCGTCGAGAAGTTCCCGCCGCACGTGCTACGGGAGTACGCCCTGCTGGCTGACGGGGAACGCGGTGCACTGGTGGGCCCGCGCGGCGACGTGGTGTGGATGTGCGCCCCGCGGTGGGACTCCGACGGGGTGTTCTCCTGTCTGGTCGGGGGTCGCGGCGCCTACGCGGTCACCCCGGCCGGGCGGTTCACGTGGGGTGGCTACTACGAGGAGGGCAGCTTGATCTGGCGCTCCCGGTGGATCACCGAGACCGGGATCATCGAGTGCCGCGAAGCGCTGGCCTTCCCCGGCGAGGCACACCGGGCGATCCTCCTACGCCGCATCGTCGCCGTGCGGGGCGTCGCCCACGTCGAGGTCGTGCTGGAGCCGGCCGCCCGGTTCGGCCGGGCGCCGCTGCGCGAGCTGCACCGCGACGACGACGGCCGCTGGCATGGCCACCTCGGGGAGCTGCGGCTGCGCTGGAGCGGCGGTGCGGCCGCCGAGGTGCACGGTGAGACCCATCACAGCAGGCGCCTGGTCACCCGGGTCACCGTGCCCGAGGATGCTCACCATGACCTGGTCCTGGAGCTGTCGGACCAGGCGCTGAGTGAGCAGCCGCCGGACCCTGACCGGAGCTGGCGGGGCACCGAAGCAGCCTGGCGGGCGACGATGCCGAACCTCGGCGCGAGCATCGCCCCCCGTGACGCCCGGCACTCCTATGCGGTGCTACGCGGGCTGACCAGCTCCGGCGGGGGCATGGTCGCCGCAGCCACCATGAGCCTGCCCGAACGCGCCACGGAAGGCCGCAACTACGACTACCGCTACGTCTGGATCCGCGACCAGTGCTACGCCGGTCAGGCTGTCGCCGTCAACGCGCCGCACCCGCTGCTCGATGACGCGGTCCGGTTCGTCGCCGAACGTCTCCTCGCCGACGGACCCCACCTGAAACCCGCCTACACGATCACCGGCGGGCCGGTGCCCGACCAGCGCTCGCTTGACCTACCCGGTTACCCGGGAGGCCGCGACATCGTGGGTAACCACGTCAATGCCCAGTTCCAGCTCGACGCGCTCGGTGAGGCGTTGCTGCTCTTCGCCGCCGCCGCCCGCCACGACCACCTCGGCACCGACCACTACCGCGCCGTCACTGCCGCCATCAGCGCCATCACCCAGCGGTGGCGCGAGCCTGACGCCGGAATCTGGGAACTGGACAACCACCGCTGGGCGCACTCCCGGCTGATCTGCGCCGCCGGCCTCCGAGCGATCGCCACCGCCGGCGTGTCCACCGCAGACGCCGCCGAGTGGAGCGCTCTGGCCGACACCATTGTCGCCGACACCGGCACCGACTGCTTACATCCATCGGGGCGCTGGCAGCGTGCACCCGATGACCCGCGCGTCGATGCCGCCCTGCTGCTGCCGGCGATCCGCGGCGCGCTGCCCGCAGCCGACCCGCGCAGCGTGGCCACCGTGCGCGCGGTGCTTGAGCAGCTGACTCAGCAGGGCTACGTCTACCGGTTCCGCCAGGACGCCCGTCCTCCCGGGGAGGCTGAGGGCGCGTTCACGCTGTGCGGGTTCGTGATGGCACTGGCCGATCACCAGCAGGGTGACCCGCTCGCCGCCCGAAGCTGGTTTGAACGCAGCCGCGCCGCCTGCGGACCACCGGGGTTGTTCTCCGAGGAGTACGACGTCACCCAACGCCAGCTGCGCGGCAACCTGCCGCAAGCCTTCGTGCACGCCCTGATGATCGAAGCCGCCATCCGGCTCGGCCGACCGTGGGCCGACCCCACCCACCGGTGACTGGCCGTCGATCACGGAGGAAGGAGCGCAGGTGGTGCGTACCGACGAGATGACCGTCGACGGGCTCAGCGCGGCGGTCTACACCATCCCCACCGATCAGCCCGAGGCGGACGGCACCATCGCCTGGGACTCCACCACCCTGGTGGTGGTCCACGCCGCCGGCGGGGGACGGACCGGGCTCGGTTACACCTACGCCGGGGCGGGCTGTCAGGCGGTGGTGGACGGCCCGCTGGCCACTGCGGTGACCGGGCGGGCCACGCTGGACGTGCCCGGGGCGTGGCAGGCCATGGTGACCGCGGTGCGCAACCTCGGCCGCCCCGGCCTGGTGTCCTGCGCGATCAGCGCGGTGGACACCGCGCTGTGGGACCTGAAGGGCACGCTGCTCGACCTGCCGGTATGCGGGCTGCTCGGTGCCGCCCGTGAGGCGGTGCCGATCTATGGCAGCGGCGGGTTCACCACCTATGACGACACCACCGCCGCCGCGCAGCTGGAGCGCTGGGTCGGCGACTGGGACATCCCCCGGGTGAAGATTAAGATCGGCGAGTCGTGGGGTACCCGCGTGCGGCGTGACCTGGCGCGCATCGCGTTCGCCCGAAAGGTCATCGGGTCTGAGGTCGAGCTCTACGTCGACGCCAACGGCGGCTACGGTCGCAAGCAGGCCATCCGGGTCGCCCACGCGATGGCCGAGTCGGACGTGACCTGGTTCGAGGAACCGGTCAGCTCCGATGACCTGGCTGGGCTGCGCGAGGTCCGCGACCAGACCACTCCCGACACCGCAGCCGGAGAGTACGGCTATGACCTGGCCTACTTCGCCCGCATGGTCACCGCCCAGGCGGTGGACTGCCTGCAGGTCGACGTCACCCGATGCGGCGGGATCACCGACTGGCTACGCGCCGCGGCCGTGGCCGCCGCGCACAACCTCGACGTCTCCGGGCACTGCGCCCCCAACCTCCATGCCCACGTGGCCGCAGCGGTACCCAACCTCCGGCACCTGGAGTACTTCCACGACCACCACCGCATCGAGGGCATGCTCTTCGACGGCGCGCTGAGCCCGCACGGGGGAGCGCTGCGCCCAGACCGGGACCGCCCCGGTCTGGGGCTGGCGTTCAAACACCCCGACGCCGAGCGGTTCCGGACGGCCTGAGATGACCAACCCTGACATGCTTCGACCTCATCGGCCGCTCACCCAGTGGCGCAGCGACGCGGGCAGCGCCCAGCGGGCCAGCATCGTCGCCGTCACCTTCCGCCGCGCCGCCAGCCGAGCTACCGGGCCCCCACCGACCCTTGGCACGACCCGGTTCCGAGACCCGCGGCGCGCCAGGACCAGCCCCACCGCGGCGAACGACCCCGCCCCGATCGCATCGACCAGCCCGGCGCGCCGACGCGCCGGGTCGAGCGCCGCCACCCCCAACATCGAGGCGACGTGCGCGATGTCGGCCTCGACGCCCAGTACCAGGACGGTCGGGCCCGGCGCGCCGGCGCTCAGCAGTCCTTGCAGGAGGTGCCGGGCGCCGAGAACGCGGGCCACCACCCGGGTCGGCCGGTCTGTGGGATGCCCGGTGTAGAGCCGGACCACCGGGCCAGGCGCGAGCAGGAGCAGGGCGCCGTAGCCGGCGCGGACCGCGGGAAACCAGCTCATCGGCGGCGCAGCCACGCCGCCGCCGTGGCCACGCCGGTCACGGCGGCGGTCGAGAGCAGCCGGGCGTGCTGGGAGAACCACAGCTGCGGGGCGCGCCTGTGAGCCTGGTCATCGAATATCCCATGGGCACCGTGATCACGCCCGTCCCAGCCGTCGACGGGCTCCCACAGGTTGTGCGGTCGGTCCGAGCCGACCTTCTCCCCGGTCTGCTGGGACCGGTAGCCGGTCCTGGCCAGATAGCGGTCCAACAGCGCCGGGGCGATCTTCTGCCCGACCAGGGTGCCCACGGTGCTCGCGCCCACCCAGTACTGCTTGCGCTGCGGGTGGTCGGCCGCGAACACCACGCCACGCGCGGCCACCTCAGGCTGGTAGATCGGTGGTACCGGCTGGGGGTGGTTCGGCAGCCGGGACAGCACCCAGGAGAACTGCGGAGTGTTGACCGCCGGCATCTGGACCACCGTGACATGGATGTTGCTGCCCTCGTGCATCAGCTCGGTGCGCAGCGACTCGGTGAACCCGTTGATGGCGTGCTTCGCGCCGCAGTAAGCGGACTGCAACGGGATACTGCGCTGGCCCAGCGCGGAGCCCACCTGCACGATGGTGCCCCGGTCCCGGACCCGCATGCGGGCCAGCGCGACCATCGTGCCGTAGACGAAACCGAGGTAGCTGACCTCGGTAACCCGGCGGAACTCCTCGGGCTTGATCTCGTGGAACGGCGCGAACACGGACGTGAAAGCCACATTGATCCACACGTCGATCGGCCCGAAGCTGTCCTCGACCTGCCCGGCGGCGGCGTCGAGCTGGTCGTAGTCCGCGACGTCGGTCGAGATGGCGAGCGCGGTGCCGCCGGCGTTCTCCACATCCTTGGCCGCGCCGTCCAGCCCGGCCTGCCCTCGGGCCAACAGCGCCACCTGCGCCCCTCGGGCGCCGAACGCTCGCGCGGTCGCCCTGGCGATCCCCGCACTCGCCCCCGTGATCACAACAACCTGGCGATGACTCATCCCTACCTCAGCTTCCGCAGACCGACACACCGGCCTCAGTCGCGAAGCGCCGACCAACGCTCCACTTCACCAGCATTCCCACCAGCAGGGGGCCGCACACGTGACGAACCCCTCTACCGCTCACCGGCCCCCACGCGTTGGACGAGGAGGTGGGCCGGATCGTCTGGGCCGCCGCCGTCATCAACGTCTTTGTCGGTGTCGGTACCGCTCTGCGCTATGTGCAGTACGAGCCGCCGATGTATCGGTCCGCTTCGCTCACCGACGGTGGGAGTAGTCGTCTGGAGAGAGCCACGTCGAGAGCGCTCGGCGGTCTCGAGGAGTCTCGAAGCAGGACCCGAGGCGCACCCAGAGCACGTTCATGACGTGTCGGTCGTGATACAGGCTGCCGAGCGCCTCGGCCGCCTAAGCCAGAAGCGCCAAACCCACCTCGTCCACCCACAGTATCGGCACTGTCCCCGTTTGTTGACATGATGCCGTCTCAGCAGCACGACCACGCCCGCGAGGAGCCGCACCGCCTGCTCCGCGACCTCGTCCGGCTCTATCGGCTCCTCGCCGCTGAGCCTCTTGACCAACCGTTCAAGCTGCTCCACAAACAGCCGGTCCCGCGTTTCCCAAACGGTGCTCACCGCTCCAGATAAGGCTCTACGGAACTCGCCGGAAGGGTAAGCGGCCCGCCGGCAAGAACCTTTCCCTCCATGACGGCCCTACCCCGCATCACGAGGCTTCACCCTGGTTGCCGCGCACTGCCAGGGCGGCGCTGCCGAAGGCCGCCACCAGCTCCCACCTGAGCGGAACCGCGCCGGCCCGACCCAGATACGCACTCGGCCCGTCTCGCCAGCCCCGGAGAAACAACGACGCATCACCCGCGTCCGCCACAAGCATCCTGGATGGCGCGGCCGTACCCGGCCGGATTCTGCGCCCGATGTCGAGCTGCGCCGGCCGGCCATTGCCGTGATGCTGGTCGTCGGTATCTCGGCCTGCACGGTCGCCCTTGTGCTGCACGTGTTCTCAGCCTGTCTGTGTGGTGTCTTGCTTGGTGGCACCCAGGGTCGGGGACGTCGGGCTCTGGTGGAAGCGGGGGGGAGCCGTCCCGAATGAGGGACACACCAGCTCCGCGGTCAGTCCGGCCCTGGGGGCCATGGGCAAGCTACGGACCTGGACGTGATCGAGGTCGTACAAACTGTCTAGCGTTGGACCCAGACTTGCGCTGGCGGTCCCGTTAGGCTGGTCAGGCGAACCGACGCAGAGACTGAAAGGACGATGGATGTGACCGACCCTGATCACGCGCAGCGGCGGGAGACGGCTGCCATGGTGCTGTACTGGATGCAGCGACGTGGTATGACCCGCCAGATTCTCGCCGACCGCATGGGTAAATCGCTCAGCTGGGTGGACAAGATCCGGGCCGGGGACCGCCAGCTTGACCGCCTGTCGGTATTACGTCAGATTGCCAACGTGCTGGATATTCCCCTTGTGACGATTATCGACCCTGAGGAAGCTGAACGCCTGCGTACTTGTCCCGACGATCGGGAAATCGATGCCATCCGGCATGCCTTGCGGCGCTACGATGCCATCACGAATGTCTTCCGCACTGACGGCGACGTACTCCCGGAGCCCGACCTGGCCAAGCTGGAACACGCCGTGCGTTTCGGCTGGATGGCATTTCAGGCTTCCAACTACCGCGTCATCGGCAAACTCTTAGCCGATCTCACCCGCGACTCCCAAGCTGCGGTCTGGCAACTGGATAATGACGAGCGACGGCAGGCGCGAACCTGGCTATCCTGGACGTACCAGCTGACGGCGGCGACTGCGTTCAAGCTCGGCAATGCCCAACTCGGCTGGGTGGCTGCGGACCGCAGCATCCAGATCGCCGAACAGACAGGTGATCTGACGCTCATCGGCTCCGCCGCGCGGCGGGTCGCGCACGCGCTCAGCGCTACTCATCAAAGCAATGATGCCGTACAGTTGGTCAAGTCGGCCGCCAGCCGGCTGGGACCGCACTTACGGAGTGCCGATACAGCATTTTCCTCCGCTTATGGCATGCTGCTCCTCAAGGGCAGTATCGCTGCTGCCCGGCTCGGCCAAGCCGCCGACGTGCGTGACCTCCAGGACAAGGCACTGTCCGTAGCGGCACGTCTGGAGACCGACCGCAACGAACATTGGTCTGCTTTCGGGACCACCAATGTTTTGGTGCACCGCGTGTCAGCGTTAGCGGATATGCAAAGCGGTGGTCGAGCCATCGAGGCCGCTGCTGAAATTCCACGCGGTGATCTCATGCACTTACCCCGTGAGCGCCGGGCCAGTCACCTACTCGATGTAATGCGTGGCCATCTCCAGACCGGACAGCGTGACCAAGCCTCCGTAACGCTCCTTGATGCTGACCAGCTTGCCCCCCAAGAGGTCCGCTGCCGCCATCTGACCAAGCAGATCATTACTGATCTCGTACGGAGCTACCCGCGTGGCTTAACCCCTATGGTTGGTGTTACAAAGCTGGCGCGAGCGGTGGGGATCCCGGTGTGAGCAGTCAACGGCAACGGTCTGACCGGGTGCTCTACATCATCACCTGTGCGACGCCTGCGGCGCGGGATGTCGGCAAGCTGGTCAGCTTGGCGCAAGCGTCAGGTTGGAGGCCATTCGTCATTGTCACGCCCTCGGCGCTGCGCTTCATCGACAAACCCTCACTCGAAGCCCAAACCGGCTATCCGGTGCGGTCGGAGTACAAGCAGCCGGGCACGCCCGACGTGTTGCCGCCAGCGGACGCCATGGTAGTGGGCGGCGCTAGCTTCAACACCATCAACAAGTGGGCAGCCGGGATCTCCGACACGCTGGCGCTGGGACTGCTGACTGAGGGCATCGGACTGAGTCTGCCCCTCGCGGCGTTACCGTTTCTCAACGCGGCCCAAGCCGCACACCCGGCCTTCGGCCGCAGTGTCAGGGAGCTGCGCGAGGCTGGTGTAGCGATGCTGCTTGGGCCGGCTGGCTACGAGCCACATGTGCCGCACCAAGGATCGAAGCACCTGGCGAGGTACCCGTGGCATGTCGTCCTGGCGGCTGTGGAGACCGGAAGGGTGTAGCCACACGGTTTCAGAGGGTCTTCTCACGTGGGACGGCGGGCCATGGCGCGCAGTACGTACTGCAGGATTCCACCGTTGCGGTAGTACTCGGCCTCGCCGGGAGTGTCGATTCGTAATACGGCGTCGAACTCCACCGGACCCGCCCCGTCTCGGGTGGCCCTGATGTGCACGGTCGCGGGAACGGAACCGTTGTTGAGCGCGGTGACGCCGGAGATGTCGAAGATCTCGGTGCCGTCCAGGCCCAGCGACGAGGCTGACTCGCCGGCGGGGTACTGCAGTGGGAGTACGCCCATTCCGATCAGGTTGGAGCGGTGGATCCGCTCGAAGGACTCGGCGAGCACCGCGCGGACTCCGAGTAGCAGGGTGCCCTTGGCCGCCCAGTCCCGGGAGGAACCCGAGCCGTACTCCTTGCCGCCCAGGACCAGCAGTGGGATGCCGGCCTGTGCATAGCGCTGCGCGGCGTCGTAGATGGACACCGGGTCGGCGCCGGGCGATGCGGTGAAGTCGCGGGTGTAGCCGCCGCTGACGTCCTTGAGCAGCAGGTTGCGCAACCGGATGTTGGCGAACGTGCCGCGGATCATCACCTCGTGGTTGCCCCGGCGAGACCCATAGGAGTTGAAGTCCCTGCGCTGGACACCCCGTTCGGCGAGATAGCGACCGGCGGGGGAGTCCGCCTTGATCGCCCCGGCGGGAGAGATGTGGTCAGTGGTCACCGAGTCCCCGAGCAGCGCCAACACCCGGGCACCCGAGATATCGGCGACCGGCGCTGGTTGCGCCGTCATCCCCTCGAAATACGGGGGCTTGCGAACGTAGGTCGACTCCGGATCCCAGGTGAAGGTCTCGCCTTCCGGCGTCGGCAGTGACCGCCAGCGAGCGTCACCGGCGAAGACGTCGGCGTAGTCCTTGGCGAACATCTCCTGACTGATCGCGAACTCGATCACCTTCTGGACCTCCTCCGGCGCGGGCCAGATATCAGCCAGATAGACCGGGTTGCCGTCGTGGTCGAGCCCCAGCGGATCGCCGGCGAAGTCGACGTCCATCGTTCCGGCCAGCGCGTAGGCGATCACCAAAGGTGGTGAGGCGAGGTAGTTCATCGTGACGTCCGGGTTGATCCGGCCCTCGAAGTTGCGGTTGCCGGACAGCACGCTGACCACCGCGAGCTCGCCGTCACGGACGGCTTGCGAGACTCCCTCGGGCAGCGGACCCGAGTTGCCGATGCACGTGGTGCACCCGTACCCGACCAGGTGGTAGCCGAGCTTCTCCAAGTACGGCCACAGCCCGGCCTTCTCGTAGTAGTCGGTGACCACCTGCGAACCGGGCGCCATCGACGTCTTCACCCATGGCTTGACGGTCAGACCCGACTCGACGGCGTGGCGGGCCAGCAACGCCGCACCGATCATCACCGACGGGTTGGACGTGTTGGTGCACGAGGTGATCGACGCGATCACCACGGCACCGTGGTCGATCTCATACCCAGCGTTCTCGGTGAGCCGCACCGGTGTCGGGGAGCTGGGACGGCCCCGCACACCGGCCGCGGCCGAGATCGCCCGGTGGGGCGTGCCCGCGCCGTTGCCGCTGCTCACCGCACTCGCGTCGCTGGCCGGGAAGGAGTAGACGCCCGCCTGGTCCACCGTGGACTCCGCGGCACCGGCGTAGCCGACCAGCGCCTGGCGGAACGCCGCCTTGGCCTCAGACAGCGAGATCCGGTCCTGCGGGCGCTTGGGCCCCGCGATGGAGGGAACCACGGTGGACAGGTCCAGCTCGAGGTACTCGGAGTAGGTGGGCTCCCGGCGGGGGTCGTGCCAGAGATCCTGCTCCCTGGCATAAGCCTCGACCAGCGCCAGCTGCTCGGCGGGGCGGCCGGTGAGCCTCAGGTAGCGGACGGTCTCCTCGTCGATGGGGAAGATCGCGCAGGTGGAGCCGAACTCGGGGCTCATGTTGCCGATGGTGGCCCGGTTGGCCAGCGGCACCGCCGCCACACCCGCACCGTAGAACTCGACGAACTTCCCGACCACGCCGTGCCGGCGAAGCATCTCCGTCAAAGTGAGCACGACGTCGGTGGCGGTAGCCCCCGGCGGGATAGACCCGGTGAGCTTGCAGCCGACCACCTGCGGGATGAGCATCGACACCGGCTGACCGAGCATGGCGGCCTCAGCCTCGATGCCGCCCACGCCCCATCCCAGCACACCGAGCCCGTTGACCATCGTGGTGTGGCTGTCGGTGCCCACCACGGTGTCCAGGTAGGCCTGACCGTTGCGGATCATCACGGTGCGGGCCAGGTGCTCGATGTTGACCTGGTGCACGATCCCGGTCCCCGGTGGGACCACCGTCAGCTCACCGAAGGCGCCCTGCCCCCAGCGCAGGAACTGGTAGCGCTCCCGGTTGCGCTGGTACTCCAGGTCGACATTGCGCTCGAAGGCGTCCGGACGGCCGTACACGTCGGCGATCACGGAGTGGTCGATGACCAGCTCGGCCGGAGCCAACGGAGTGACCGCCCGAGGGTCACCACCCAGAGCTGTGACCGCCTCGCGCATCGTGGCCAGATCAACCAGGCACGGCACCCCGGTGAAGTCCTGCATGATGACCCGGGCGGGAGTGAACTGGATCTCAGCGGAGGACTTCGCCTGCGCATCCCACCCGGCGAGGGCCTCGATGTGCTCGGCCGTGACGTGCGCACCGACAGCGTCTGACTCCCAGCGCAACAGGTTCTCCAACAGCACCTTCAGGCTGTAGGGCAGGGCACGCCACTGGGTGCCGAGCCGTCGGTCCAACTCGGCCAACCGGAACACCTCGTACCGGGCGGTCCCGACGGACAACGTGCCACGGCTCCCGAAGCTGTCGGCACTGCGTGCTGCATGGGTCACTGGCTCCTCCACGGGAGGGCTAGACCGGTTGCCCTCCACCGCGACTCTACGTCTGGCCATCCGCGAGCGGGGTCAGCGGGCGAAGCCTTAACGGTGAGGTAAAGCACTCGAGCGATCGCGGTAACCTGCTGTGCGGAGTCCTGCTCAGTAATGCCCTGGGGCGGTATCTGAACGGAACCAGGCCGGAGGTGGCAGAGACCATGCGGGTGCCCTTGACCGTCGCCGACTTTCTCGCCCGCGGCGAGACGGCGTTCCCGCAGTCCGTCGCGGTCATCGACGAACCCGTCCAACCGGCCCCCCCGGTACCGGCGTCAACCTACCGGGTGCTGGGCAGCAGGGTCCGCGCCTGGCAGGCCGGACTGGACGCGCTCGGGGTGGGTGCGGGGGAACGGGTGGCCGTGGTCAGCCACAACTCGGCTCGGCTGCTCGAGCTGCTGCATGCGGTCCCGGCCAGCGGCCGCATCTGCGTGCCGCTGAACTTCCGGCTCCGCTCCGATGAGGTGGACTACATCGTCTCGCACAGCGGCTCTTCGGTACTGCTGGTCGACCCGGAGCTCGACGAAGCCCCCACAGGGGTGGCCGCGCCGCACCGTTTCGTGCTCGGCGCCGAGACCGAGGAGCAGGTGATGCGCTTCGACACCGAGCCGCGCCCGTGGGCCGAGCCTGACGAGGACGCCACGGCGACGATCAACTACACCTCGGGCACCACCGCGCGGCCCAAGGGAGTGCAGCTGACGCACCGCAACATCTGGATCAACGCGGTCACCTTCGCGCTGCACACCCGCGCCTGGGAGCGCGACGTCTACCTGCACACCCTGCCGATGTTCCACTGCAACGGCTGGGGCATGCCCTTCGGGCTCGTCGGGCTGGGAGCCGAGCAGATCGTGCTGCGCAAGGTGGACGGTGCCGAGATCCTGCGGCGGGTCGCCCAGCACGGCGTGACGTTGATGTGCGGCGCCCCCGCGGTGTGGCACGCGGTGCTGGAGGCAGCCGCAAGCTGGGACGGCGAGGTTCCCGGGCGAGGGCGGGTGCGGCTGGTCTGCGCGGGTGCGCCACCGCCGAGGCGAATGATTCACCGGGTCGGCGAGGAGCTCGGCTGGGAGTTCATGCAGATCTATGGACTCACCGAGACCGCACCCCTGCTGACCTTCAACCGCGCCGGGCCGGCCGATGACGATCTGCCCGCCGCGGACCGCGCCCACAGGCTGTCCCGGGCCGGCGCCCCCGCGTTGGGCGTGCAGCTGCGCACCTCCCAGTCCGGGGAGGTACTGGTCCGCTCCAACGTCGTGATGGCCGGCTACTGGGACAGCCCCGAGGCCAGTGGCGAAGTGCTCGTGGACGGCTGGTTTCACACCGGTGACGGCGGGTCGGTGGATGAGCAGGGTTACCTGTGTATCACTGACCGGAAGAAAGACGTGATCATCACCGGCGGTGAGAACGTCTCCTCCATCGAGGTGGAGGACTGTCTGTTCAGCCACCCGGCGGTGGCCGAGGTGGCGGTGATCGGTGTGCCCTCCGACCGCTGGGGTGAGACGGTCAAGGCGCTCGTCGTGGTGGCTGATGGGGAGCAGGTCACCGAGGACGAGATCATCACCTACTGCAAGGAGCGGCTGGCCGGCTACAAGGCACCGACGTCGGTGGAGTTTCGCGAGGCCATTCCGCGCACCGCCACCGGGAAGATCCAGAAGTTCAAGCTGCGCCAGGAGTACTGGGAGGATCCAGGGCGCCAGGAGAACTGACGTACGGCTTCGTCTGGCTCCAGCTGTGGACTCTGGACCACGCCGGACAGGCCGTGCGCGCCGGGGAACCATCGCCCGGCGCGGCGGGGACGCTCGTATCGCTGGTCTTCAGCCCGGACGGCCATCTCCTCGCGGCCGGCGGCAATGACAAGGTGATTCACCTGTGGGACACCACTACGCCAGCCCACCCGCGCACGCTCGGTGCCTTGACCGGACCCAGCGAGGAGATCCTCTCCGTCGCCGTGAGTGCCGACGGCCGGACCCTCGCCGCCGGGAGCGCGTACAGGAAAGTCTACCTGTGGAATATCGCCGACCCCGCCCACGTCGTGCCCGTGGCTACCCTTGTCGGACCGTCCCAGACCGTCCGGGCTGTGGCCTTCACCCCCGATGGCCATACCCTCGCGGCCGGCGGCAACGACTCCACGATCCACCTGTGGAATGTCGTCGACCCCGCTCATCCGGTCCTTCTCGGCGTGCTCACCGGACCGACCAGCAAGATCTTCTCCATGGCGGTCAGCCCGGACGACCGTCACCTGGCGGCCGGGACCGGCGCCGAACACAGCGTGTACCTCTGGGACATCAGCGACCCGGCCCACCCGATAGCCGACGGACCACCGCTCACCGGTCCGGCCAGCTGGATCAACTCCGTTGCCTTCAGCCCCGACGGCGTCACCCTGGGCAGCTCCGACAGCCTGCTTGGCTGTTCGACCTCAGCTCACGGCAGCCGATCGGTCACCTGCCCCAGCCCAGCCCAGCCCGGTCACCATCGGTAGCTACCGCACCGACCATTCACTGGTGACCGTGGCCGACGACGGAACCATGCCGCCTACTCGGCCACGTTCAGCCATGACGGGCACATCCTGGCCGTCGGCAGCGCCGACGACACGGTACGGCTCTGGGACGTCACCCACCCTGACTGCCCCACCAGCCTCGGCCAGCCGCTGACCGGACCAGTCGGTTACGTCTATTCCGTCGCCTTCAACCCGCACCAGAACATCCTCGCCGCCAGCAGTACCGACAACGGCGCTGTCGGTGTGCCGGTCCCCTGGCGCCGGTACCGGCGACCTGGTCAGCGATGCGCTCACCAGGTCAAACCCGATCCGCCGGCGACTCCAGACCGGGTCACGATCATGTCCTGGTCGGGCGCTCCACTCACCTCGGGTGTCGATTACTTCCGACCAACTACTTAACGTAACAACACCGTGTGCCTGTAACACATGTGGTGGATGTTGTGAAAGTTACGAAGGAGCACCTTGGTGTGTGTGAGGGTGACATGACACAGTGTATCCGCGTGCCTGCTTGACAAGGTCTGGCGGACGCCAGGAAGGACCGGCGGCCGCGGAGAAGTACCGGGAAGGAGTGCGGTGTGAGCGTCCGGACTCGGCGGCACCTCGCCGGCCGTGCGTTGGTCCCAGCGTTGCTCACGGTGCTGACGCTGGTGGCGCAACCCGCCATTGGGGAAGCGCTGCCACCACCCCCACCCAACCCCAGCGACGATGACCTCAAGTCCGGCCAGGCTCACGTCGACGCCACCGCGACCCGGGTCGGGCAGCTGGCCAACCAGGTCGCCCAGGCCGACGCGGCCCTGCTGGCCCTCCAGGACCAGGTCGAGATCAGGCACGAACAAGCCAACAAGGCGCTGATCAACCAGCAGGTCGAGGACGCCGCCGCGGCTGCCGCGACGCTCGCGGCGGACAACGCCCGCGCTGAGGCCGACGCGGCCGCTGCGCAGATCACGGTGGCGCATCGGAACCTCGACCAGTTCGCTGCCGCGAGTTTCCGACAGGGCAACATGGTCGGATCAGTCTCGGCCTTCCTCGGGTCGACCAGTCCCAAGGACCTGCTCGCCAGGGCCGAGCTGCTGGATGCGGTGGGAGGTGCTCAGCTGCACGCCGTGGAGGACATGCGGCGAGCCCGCGTCGATGCGGCCAACAAGGACTCCCAGACCCGGGCGGCCCTTGCGGCGGCGCAGGCCGCCAAGCAGGCCGCCGCTGACGCCAAGACCGCGCTCGAGGGCGCCTATAGGGTGGCCATCGACACGGAGGCGGCGCAGTCCGCGCAATCCAAAGCCCTGCAGGACCATAAGGCGGACCTGGAGCGGCAACTCTACGAGGCGCAGAACGCCGTCGTCGGCCTGCGCGGGCAGCGGCAGCGCTATGAGGAGTGGCGCGCGGAACGGGATCGCGAAGCGGCTGCGGCGGCAGCCGCAGCCGCAGCCGAACGAAGCACCCCGGCTACTGCCGGCGGGTCTCGGCTCATTGCTGGGGGCGTCCAGTCAGTGATCAACCGGGCGATGGCGGAACTCGGTGTCCGTTACTCGTGGGGTGGCGGAAACGCCCAAGGGCCCACGATCGGCGTTCGGGACGGTGGCGTCGCGGACACCTACGGCGACTACCGCAGGGTCGGCTTCGACTGCTCCGGCCTGATCGTCTACGCTTTCTCTCGAGTACTGGGCTACTCGCTGCCGCACTACACCGGCTATCAGTACAACGCCGGGCGCAAAGTGCCGCTCGCTGACAAGCGCCCCGGAGACCTGCTGTTCTGGAGCACGGGCGGAGACATCCATCACGTGGCGCTCTATATCGGCGGCGAACAGATGATCGAGGCTCCATACTCGGGAGCCGCGGTCCACGTCACGCCAGTCCGCTACGCCGAGATCATGCCCTACGCCGTCCGGTTGCTCTGATTGACGGGAGGTTGCTCTGATTGACGGGAGATCGCGTCGTAGCTCTTCGGGGCACCTTCACAGCCGTCACACCGGCGCGGCGGTTGGGTCTGGCTGAACCCCCAGGACAGTCTTGTTCCTTGTGCCGCGGTGTGCGCCGGACGGTGTGCGCCTGAGCCGGACCCGTGCGAGGAGGACCCCGTGAGCGACACCGACGGTGGGGAGCCCCCGCCAGCATCCGGTCCGCCCAGCCACTCCGGTCGACTGCCGACCCCGGCCAGGGACGCCGAGCTGATCGAGCGGACCGTCTTCGAGGTCCAGCGCGTGATCGTGGGGCAAGACCGGCTGGTCGAGCGGATGCTCGTCGGCCTGCTGGCCCGCGGCCACCTCCTGCTCGAGGGCGTGCCGGGGGTGGCCAAGACCCTCGCTGTGGAGACCATCGCCCGGGTGGTGGGTGGCTCGTTCTCCCGCATCCAGTTCACTCCCGACCTGGTTCCCGCCGACATCCTCGGCACTCGCATCTACCGGCAGGGACGGGAGCGGTTCGACGTTGAGCTGGGGCCGGTGATGGCCAACTTCGTGCTCGCCGATGAGATCAACCGGGCGCCGGCCAAGGTGCAGTCGGCGTTGCTGGAGGTGATGGCCGAGCGACACGTGTCGATCGGCGGCAGCACCTACCCGACGCCCCAGCCGTTCCTCGTGCTGGCGACCCAGAACCCCATCGAGAATGAAGGCGTCTACCCGCTTCCCGAAGCGCAGCGCGACCGGTTCCTGTTCAAGATCCAGGTGGAGTACCCCACGGTCGAGGAGGAGCGGGAGATCATCTACCGGATGGGCGTGCACCCTCCCGAACCGCACCGGGTACTCGAGGCCGCCGAGCTGACCAGGTTGCAGGAGGTCGCCGCGCGGGTGTTCGTGCACCATGCCCTGGTCGACTACGTGGTGCGGTTGGTACTCGCCACCCGCACGCCCGCCGAGCATGGTCTGTCCGACGTCGCCGGCTGGGTGGCCTACGGCGCTTCCCCGCGAGCCAGCCTGGGAATCGTCGCGGCGGCCCGCGCGTTGGCGTTGATCCGCGGGCGTGACTACGTGCTGCCGCAAGACGTGGTGGACGTCTCGGCTGATGTGCTACGACACCGCCTGGTGCTCTCCTATGACGCGCTGGCCGACGGTGTGCCGGTGGAGCACATCGTCACCCGGGTGTTGCAGACGGTGCCGCTGCCCCAGGTTTCCGCCCGTCCCCAGAGCGTGGGCCCGGTTGGGGGTGGTCCGGGAACGCCGGCCGGGGTGGCGGGCCAGAGCTGACGAATGATGGCCTTACCGAGGGATGGCATGACCGAATGACGGCGCGGGGCGAGCGGGGTGAGCGCCACCATTGGGCGCCGCCGGCGTTGCGCGAGGGACGCATGGAGGCTGGGCTCCGCGCCTTGGAGCTCACAGTGCGACGTCGGCTGGACGGCCTGCTGCAGGGCAACCACCTCGGCCTGGTGCCGGGGCCGGGTACCGAGTCGGGCGAGGCCAGGCGCTACCAGCCCGGCGACGACGTCCGGCGGATGGACTGGGCGGTCACCGCGCGCACCACCGAACCGCATATCCGGGACACCGTCGCGGACCGGGAGCTGGAGACCTGGCTGGCGGTGGACCTGTCGGCGAGCCTCGACTTCGGTACTGCGGAGTGCGACAAGCGGGAGCTCGCGGTGGCAGCCTGCGCCGCCGTGACGCATCTGACCCGGGGCGGCGGAAACCGAGTCGGTGCCGTGGTCAGCACCGGGGCAGACGTGCTGCGGATACCAGCACGGGGTGGTCAGCCGCATGCCCGCGGGATGATCCGCCGGATCGCCGAGCTGCCACGCGCCGCCGACGGCATCCGCGGTGACCTAGCCGGAATCCTCGAACAGCTGCGTCGCCCACCGCGTCGCCGCGGGCTGGTCGCGGTCATCTCGGACTTCCTCGGTCCACGCTCCAGTGACGTCTTCGACTGGGAGCGGCCGCTGCGCGGCCTGTCCGCTCGGCACGACCTGATCGCGATCGAGGTGCTCGACCCGCGTGACCTCGAACTGCCCGACATGGGCACGGTGGTGCTCGCTGATCCGGAGACCGGGCGGCAGAGGGAGGTCGTGACCACGCCGCTGCTGCGCCGCGAGTTCGCCGCCGCGGCGGCGGCGCATCGCGACGAGGTGGCCGCGACGCTGCGGCGATGCGGCGCTGGGCGGCTGACGCTGCGCACCGACTCCGACTGGGTGTCCGACATGGTGCGCTTCGCGGTCACCCGCAAGCGTCACTGGTCGGGAGGCGTCGCATGAGATGCTCGAATGCGAACGAAGGGAGCGCCAGTGGCTCGTTCCGTGCTTGTCACCGGCGGTAACCGTGGTATCGGGCTGGCCATCGCCCGCGCCTTCGCCAAACAAGGCGATCGGGTTGCCGTGACGCACCGTGGGTCTGGCGTGCCCGAGGACGTGCTCGGAGTGCGCTGCGACGTCACCGACGGCGCCGCTGTGGAGGCGGCGTTCGCCGTCGCGGAGCAGGCGCATGGGCCGATCGAGGTGCTCGTCTCCAATGCCGGTATCACCGACGACACATTGCTGCTCAGAATGACCGAGGATCAGTTCTCGCGGGTACTCGACACCAACCTCACCGGCGCCTACCGGGTGGCCAAGCGCGCCGCCAAGAGCATGCTGCGGGCCCGTTGGGGCCGGATGGTGTTCATCTCCTCGGTGGTGGCGCTGTCCGGTGCGCCCGGCCAGGTGAACTACGCGGCCAGCAAAGCCGGGCTGATCGGCATCGCCCGATCCATCGCGCGTGAGCTGGGATCCCGCTCGATCACCGCCAACGTGGTCGCGCCCGGCTATGTCGACACCGAGATGACCGCGGACGTCAGCCAGGTGCGCCGAGCCGAGATCCTGGGCTCGATCCCACTGCACCGCCAAGCCACCCCCGACGAGGTCGCCGCGGTCGTGACCTTCCTCGCGTCGGACATAGCCGGGTACATCACCGGGGCGGTGCTGCCGGTCGACGGCGGCCTGGGCATGGGTCATTGACCGGCGGCTCGGTCGACGCACTGTTGCTGCTTTCCTTCGGGGGGCCCGAGGGCCCCGCCGAGGTGCGCCCCTTCCTGGAGAACGTCACTCGCGGCCGGGGCGTGCCACCACAGCGGTTGGAGGAGGTGGTGCGTCACTACCTGCACTTCGGCGGCGTGTCACCGATCAACCGGTGCAACCGCGCCCTGATCATCGCGATCGAGCAGGCACTCGCCACCGCCGGGCTTGACCTGCCGGTGTACTTCGGCAACCGCAACTGGCGCCCGATGGTGGAGGACACCGTCGCCGCGATGGCCGCCGGCGGCGTGCGCCGCGCGTTGGTGTTCGCCACCTCGGCGTGGGGCGGGTACTCGGGTTGCCGGCAGTACCACGAGGACATCGCGCGGGCCCGGCACGCCGTCGGGACCGGAGCACCGGAACTGGTGAAGCTGAGGCACTTCTTCGACCACCCGCTGTTCGTCGCGGCATGCGCCGACGCACTGCGCGCCGCCCGCGAGCAGGTTGACCCCGCCGCCCGGGTGGTGTTCACCGCGCATTCGGTGCCGCTGGCCGCGGACGCCACGGCGGGGCCTGCCGCGCAGGGTGGTCACCGCTACTCCCGGCAGGTCACCGAAGCCGCCCGGCTGGTCGCAGCGGCGGCCGGAGTGGACAGCTACGACGTCGTGTGGCAGTCCCGCTCCGGGCCCCCGCAGGTGCCCTGGCTGGCGCCGGACGTGACCGAGCACCTCGACGCGCTGAGCACCCAGGGGGTACCCGCCGTCGTGTTAGCACCCATCGGTTTTGTCTCCGACCACCTCGAGGTCGTGTGGGACCTCGATCACGAGGCCCGGCAACGGGCCGCCACGCTCGGGATGGACTTCGCGCGAGCCGCCACCCCGGGCACCGACCCACGCTTCGCCGAGATGGTGGTGGAGCTCGTCGCCGAGCACGTGCACGGCGCACCCGCCCGCCGGTGCTCGCAGGTCCCAGCGGCGGGTCAGGGCGTCAACGGGGCTCCCTGCGCAGCCGACTGCTGTGAGCGGGTGCGGCCGGACAGCGTCAGTTGACGAGGGTCAACGCCGTCAGTCAACGAGTCAACGCCGTCCGGCGCGTGGGGTGAGGGCCCGCACCGCCTCGGCGACCGCTGAGCGCCGGGCCTCCCGCACCGCGGTGAACAGCGGCCGCAGCGCCGAGGAACGAGCCGCCGCCACCGACGCGGACAACGCGCCACCGAGGTTGTCGGCATCCGCAGCGCGGAGGATGGCCTCCACCTCGTCGGCCCGCTCGAGCACGCGCAATGTGCGGGCCGGTGTACCCTCGGGCCACGGCGGCCGGATCCGGCGCTCCAGAGTTTCGGCGATCTCGACGCGGACGCCGGGACGGTGCCGGGCGACACCGAGTTCCACCAGCGTCGTCGCCGCCTGGCGGACCGCGCCCCGCAGACCATGCTCGGCGTCAGACAGTGCGGGCTCGGGAGCCGGGGGGAGCGGGCCGTCGGCGAACACCGTCCAGCTCAGCACGCCGTCGGCGACCGCCTCGGGCACCGCAGCCAGCTCAGCGCCGGTGAACACAGCGACCTCGCCGTGCTCCACCGCCGCCGCGGTGAGCGGACCTTCAGGCGGCAGACCCCGCACGTCCCCGGGCACCGGTAACAACAGCTGGCCACCGCCGGCCCCGGCTCGTCGGGCGGCGGCCAACAGGCCGACCACAGAGGTCGGCGGCTCTCCGGGTGCCGGCAGGTCAAGCCGCCGTGCGGTGGCCTCGTCGACGGCCATGACCTCGTGCAGGCCTGCCCAGGTATGCAGACCGTCGATCACAGCGTCAGGGGCGGCGCAGCCGTGCAGCCAGGCCGAGGCCCACACGGTCAATGTCGCGCTGGGACATGGCACGGAGTAGGAGAGTAGAACGCCGGCTCGCGACACGCATACGCGGCGTGGCGTCACGGTGCAGCTCGGGCGTCCGGCTACCGTCGGAGCAATGCCCCCGAGGGATCTCCAGAGCAGCTCACCGGGTCGTGGCGCGGACTACGGGCCGGACCTGCCTCGGCAGGCACACCGGCGGCGAGAGGTACCGAGGTTGCCGGCCGAGGCGGGTCTGGTGGTGGAGGACGCCGCGAGTGGGTTCTGCGGCGCGGTGCTCCGTTGCGAACGCGGTTCGGTGGAGCTGCAGGACGCTCGGGGGCGGGTCCGGACGTTCCCGCTTCGGCCTGCGGCGTTTCTGGTCGACGGCGATCCGGTCACGCTCCTCCGCCCCGTGCAACCGACCGCCGCGGACCGGGCCACGGCTGACGTGCCCCGGTCCGCGTCCGGGTCGGTCCGGGTGGCACGGACGCGAGCCCGGATCGCGCGGGCCGGTAGGATCTGGGTGGAGGGCAAGCACGACGCTGAGCTCGTGGAACGGGTCTGGGGCCATGATCTGCGAGTGGATGGCGTGGTCGTGGAACCGCTCGACGGTGTGGACCACCTGGCCGACCGGGTCGCGGAGTTCGGCCCCGCCCCGGACCGCCGGCTTGGCGTGCTGGTCGACCATCTGGTCGCCGGCAGCAAGGAAAGTCGCCTCGTGGCGGCGGTGCGCACACCGCACGTGCTGGTGACCGGTCATCCCTATGTCGACATCTGGCAGGCGGTGCGGCCCTCGGCGCTGGGCATCCGGGGCTGGCCGGACGTGGCACGTGGGGTGCCGTGGAAGGACGGCGTGTGCCAGGCGCTGGGGTGGGTGGACCGGAGCGGGGTTGCGGACCCGGCGCTGGGCTGGTGTCGGGTGCTGGGGGCCGTGCAGAGCTTCCGCGATCTTGAACCGGCCCTGTTGGGCGCCGTCGAGCAGCTCATCGACTTCGTCACCGCCGAGTCGGGGTGACCCGGTCACGACCACAGCAGACGCTTGCTCGAAGATCTGCCACTATGGACACATGGCCGCTGTGCTGTGGCTCGTCGCCGGGTTTGCGTTGATCGCTGCTGAAGTGCTGTCCACCCGCTTCGTTTTGATCATGATGGGGATGGGTGCGCTGGTGGCCGCCGGGTTCGCGGAGGTGGGCGCCCCGCCGTGGCTGCAGGTCGCCGCCTTTGCCGGCACCTCGCTGGCGTTGACCACCCTGGCCCGCCCAGTGATCATGCGTCGGCTGCACACCGACCATGTGCCGACTAACGTCGAGGCGTTGGTCGGCGATAAGGCGATCGTGGTCACCACCGTCAACGCGCATGGCGGCAAGATCAAGTTGCGTGGGGAGCTGTGGTCCGCGCGCACGTTCGACGAAACCGAGGTGCTGGAGCCCGGCCGGGCCGTCAGGGTGATGACCATCTCCGGTGCCACCGCCGTCGTTTGGGGGGAGCCTTAATGAGTTTCGCCGTGGTCATCGTCTTGGTGGTCATCCTGCTGTTGATCGTCGTCACAGTCGTCAAGTCCGTGGTGGTGATCCCGCAGGCTTACGCTGCGGTCGTCGAGCGACTCGGCCGCTACCGCGGCACGCTGAGCCCAGGGCTGAACTTCCTGGTGCCCTTCGTCGACCGGGTCCGGGAACAGATTGATCTGCGGGAGCAGGTAGTCCCCTTCCCACCGCAGCCGGTCATCACCAAGGACAACCTCACCGTATCGATCGACACCGTCGTGTACCTCCAGGTGACCAACCCGAAGGATGCGGTGTACGAGATCGCCAACCGCATCGCCGCAGTCGAGCAGTTGACCACGACCACGCTGCGTAACGTCGTGGGCGGGATGAGCCTGGAGGACACCCTGACCTCACGGGACTTCATCAACGGTCAGCTCTCGGAAGTGCTCGACGAGGCGACCGGGCGGTGGGGAATCCGGGTCGGTCGGGTCGAGCTCAAGGCGATCGACCCGCCGCCGTCCATCCAGGACTCGATGGAGAAGCAGATGCGCGCCGACCGGGAGAAGCGCGCCACCATCCTCACCGCCGAGGGCCAGCGCGAGTCGGCGATCAAGACCGCGGAGGGCCAGAAGCAGGCCTCGATCCTCTCCGCTGAGGGTGCCAAGCAAGCCGCGATCCTCACCGCAGAGGCGGAGCGACAGTCTCGCATCCTGCGCGCCCAGGGGGAGCGGGCCGCGCGTTATCTGCAGGCACAAGGCCAGGCCAAGGCGATCGAAAAGGTGTTCGCCGCGATCAAGGCGGGCCGACCGACCCCCGAGTTGCTGGCCTACCAGTACCTTCAGACGCTGCCGCAGATGGCCCAGGGCGACGCGAACAAGGTCTGGATCGTCCCCAGCGACTTCAGCAAGGCCCTCGAGGGGTTCACCAAGATGCTCGGTGCGCCGGGGGATGACGGGGTGTTCCGGTACGAGCCAACCCGGGAGCACGTGCCCACCAGCCGGCCCGAGGAGGACGACGAGTCCGTCTCCGGGTGGTTCGACACCTCCACCGACCCGCATATCGCGGCCTTGGTGCGGGCCGCTGAGGAGGTGGCCCGCAGGGAGGTGCCGGGTCCGGGGGTGGGGATGACCCAGTCGCTGGGCCCCCCGGTATTGCCGGCGTTGAGTGGCCAGCCCGGCGCCGCGCCGCATGTCCCCGCTCCGCAGGAATCTCCGGCCGAACCACCTCAGCCGGCGGACCCAGCGCAGCAGGCGGCATCGACCCGCCCGCCTGAGGACCGGGAAACGGCTCCGGAACGGCCGCCCGACGCCGGTTCGGCAGAACCCAGCCGATCCTGACCTCCGCGGAGTGGTCAGGTCGCGACTGCCACGTACTTGGTCTCCAGGAACTCCTCAATGCCCACGGCGCCGCCCTCGCGGCCCAGCCCCGAGTGCTTGATGCCACCGAAGGGCGCCGCCGGGTTGGACACCAGGCCCTGGTTGAGCCCCACCATGCCGGCCTCGAGCCGCTCGCAGACCCGCAGGGCACGGTTCAGGTCACTGGTGTAGACGTAGCTCACCAGCCCGAACGGGCTGTCGTTGGCTGCCGCCAGCACCTGCTGCTCGTCGGTGAACGCGATGATCGGCGCGACCGGTCCGAAGATCTCCGTGCTGGTCAGCTCGGCATCCGGTGGCACGTCGACGAGCACGGTCGGGCGGTAGAAGTACCCTGGACCGTCCACCGGCTCACCGCCGACGAGCACCTGGGCGCCGCGCGCGACCGCGTCGTCGACCAGCTGCCGCACCTTCTCCCGCGCCCTGGCCTCGATCAGCGGGCCGACGTCTACGCCCTCGTCGCTGCCGCGGCCGATGCGCAGCGAGCCCATCTGCTCGGCCAGCCGGCGGGAGAACTCCTCGACGACCTCGGCGTGCACGTAGAAGCGGTTGGCCGCGGTGCAGGCCTCGCCGATGTTGCGCATCTTCGCGACCATCGCCCCCCCGACTGCGGCGTCGAGGTCGGCGTCGGCGAAGACCAGAAACGGCGCATTGCCACCGAGCTCCATCGAGGTCCGCATGATCTGCTCGGCGCACTGCTCCAGCAGCAGGCGGCCCACCTCAGTGGAGCCGGTGAAGGACAGCTTGCGGGCCCGACCGTCCCGGATCAGCGGCTCCATCAGGCGACCCGCACTGGAGCTGGGCACGACGTTGAGCACCCCGGGGGGCAGCCCGCACTCGGCCAGGATGTCGGCTACCGCGAGCATCGACAGCGGGGTCAGGCTGGCGGGCTTGAGCACCATCGTGCAGCCCGCCGCCACCGCCGGACCGATCTTGCGGGTGCCCATCGCGGTGGGGAAGTTCCAAGGAGTGATCAGCAACGACGGCCCGACCGGCTGGCGCATCACGAGGACCCGTCCCGAGCCGCCCGGCGCCACGGCGAACCCGCCGTCGATTCGCACGGCCTCCTCGGCGAACCACCGCAAGAACTCGGCGGCGTAGGCGATCTCGCCTCGAGACTCGGCCACCGGCTTGCCCATCTCCAAGGTCATCAGCAGGGCGAGATCCTCCTGGCGCGCCATCATCACCTCGTAGGCGCGGCGCAGGATCTCGCCACGTTCCCGGGGTGGGTACCGGGCCCACCCGGCCTGTGCGGCGACTGCGGCGTCCAGCGCGGCCATCCCATCCTCGACAGTGGCGTCGGCGACCGCACGCAGTACCTTGCCGGTGGACGGGTCCTCGACGTCAAAGGTCTTCCCGCCGCCGCTGGGTCGCCACTGACCGTTGACGAACAGCTCGGTGGGGACGGCCTCGACGACGGCGTGCTCCCGGTCGCCGGAACTCAACGCCCCACCTGTCCCTGGGCTCATGACGAGGTGTCCTCTCCCTGGGTGGCCGTGGCGGGGAAGCATGCCTCGGCGACCAGGCCGACCACCCCGATCGCCGCGCTGGTCAGCGAGACCGCGAGCAATGCCGGCGAGATGGTCCCGGTGAGCGCATCACCGAGCACCACCAACGCTACCGAGCCGGGCACAACACCCACGGTACCGGCCAGGTAATGGCGGAACCGGATCGACGAGAGCGCGCTGCAGTAGTTGAGCCCCGAGAACGGCACCACTGGGATCAGCCTCAATGACGCCACCGCGAGCCAACCACGACGGCGCAACCGCGCATCCACCGCCTGCAGCACCTTGTGATCCAGATGAGGCAGCACCGCCGCACGGGCCAGCCGGCGGACCACAACGAAGGCTGCCACCGCGGACAGCATGGTCGCCACCAGTGACAGAGCCACTCCCAGCACCGGTCCGAAGAGCAACCCAGCGGCAAGGGTGAACACCGTCCGGGGGACCGGTGCCATGGTCACCAGGGTGTGACCGAACAGGAACAGCAGCGGTGCGGCAATGCCGACCGACTGCGCCCAGGTGCGCATCCGCAGCGGGCTGGGCACCGGCAGCACCGCCACAGCGACGAGCGCCGCAAGCAACAGGAGCATCGCTAGCAGCAGCCGAGCACGCCGCGCGGCCAGCTCGCTCACGGCCGTCTCCACCTCCCGGGTCGCTGCCGTTCTGTCCTGGAGGACGCACGGTACCGGGCCGAGACAACGGTGTTCTGTCCCCAGGACCCACAGGCAGGGCTACCGGGGAGTTCAGGCGGGTTTGATGTTGGCGTTGAGGTGGAAGACGTTGTCGGGGTCGTACTTGGCTTTGATCCGGGCCAGCCGCCTGTACTTGGTCGGGCCGTAAGACGCCCGCACCCGGTCTTCGTCGTTATCGGTCATGGAGTTCACGTAACCACCCGAGTCTCTGGCGAACGGTCGCAGCGCGCTCCACAGCGACCGGACCCAGGCCCGGTCGGCGCTCAGTATCTCGGGGGTGGCGCCGATGCCGGCGATGTTGATGACGTAGCGCGGCGCCCGGCGGCCGCCGAAGGCCGTCTCGTCATCGCCGATCGCCGAGTACGCTCCGTCCAGGCGGAAAATCAGGCAGGAGCTCATCGGTGAACGCTTAGCGGGCATGTGATCCACGATCACCGAGATCACATCGTCGGTGAGCTCGTCAAGGTAGATCACCTCTTGGTAGCCGAGGAGACCCCAGGGAGCGGTCTCGTCAAGGGTCCGCTGTAACGCGACATACGGGATGGGGGTGACGAGCTCGAACAGCGGTGGCAGCGCCTCACGAATCGGCGCGACGAGTCGGGCGTGTTCCGCCGCGGAGGAGAACCCGACCACGATGAGCAGATAGCCGGGGGTGAAGTGGTACCGCGAGGGTACGAATGGCGCGGGCGGGGCATTGAGCCCGATCGCGATCTGCGCGCCGGCCTCGGCGGGCAGGTTGGGCACGACCTCGCGGGCCAGCCGCAGCGCCTGTTCGCCATTGTCCATCCCCCAGAAAAAAAGTCCCAGATGCACCTCCGGCCCCACCGGGTGCAGCTGGAACTCGAACGTCGTGACGACGCCGAAGTTGCCACCTCCGCCGCGGACCGCCCAGAACAGGTCGGCGTGCTCGTCAGCCGAGGCATGCACGTAACGACCGTCGGCGAGCACCACATCGACCGAGACCAGGCTGTCGACGGTCAGTCCTGCCTTGTGGGTCAGCCATCCGATGCCGCCACCGAGTGTCAGGCCACCGACGCCAGTGTGGCTGATCACTCCGGCGGGCACGGCCAAGCCGTGCACCTGGGTCGCCGCGTCCAGCTCCGCCACGGTGGTACCACCGCCCACCTGGGCCAGCCGAGTGCCGGTACAGATCGAGACACGGCGCATCGCGCTGAGATCGATCACCAGTCCGTCGTCACAGACGCCAGCCCCGGAGAACGCATGGCCTCCGCCACGCACCGAGATCTCGAACTCGTGTTCCCGGGCGAAGGTGAGCGTCGCCGCGATGTCGGCTGGTGACGCACAGCGGGCGATCGCTACCGGGCGGCGATCGATGTCGTTGTTCCACTGGATGCGCACCGTGTCGTAGTCGGCCTCCTCCGGCGTGATCACCTTGCCGACCAGCACCATGCGGAGCGCCTCCAGATGATGGGACGAGACTTGCATCATGAAACAGCTCCCAGGCCTCGGGTGAGCACCCGGCACGCGCCGGCGCGCCATAAGTTGGTTTTTCCGTGATTCGGGCAGGCCTGCCAGGAGGTCCACGCAACGGCAGCAACCACCCATTCCCCACGGCGTGACAGATCGCGTACTTTTCCGACATCGAGCGCGGGGGGCGAGACCACAATCGCACATTGATGACCACCTCATGCCGCTACTGTCTGAGACCCGACGATGAAGGGAGGGGTGGCCGCGTCTTTGTCACCACCCCTCCCTGGCCAACGGCACCGCACGCGGTCAGCCAGCGGTACCGCCGCGCCTCATCAGCTCCAGTCGGCTCCGCCAGTACCGCCATTGGCACTGCCACCCGCGCCGCCGAAGCCGTCACCGGCGCTGTTGAACTGGTCACCGAACGCGTCGACGTTCACGACGTTCAGACCGATGCCGCCCCGGCCGACGCCGCCCGCGCCGCCCGCGCCGCCGTTGCCACCCCGGCCGCCGCCGTGCGCGCTGAACAGCGACAGCACGGTGCGGGCCGGCAGCAGCTCGGCGTGCTGCCCGTCGATCTCCGCAAAGCTCAGTGCGTCAGACATCGAATCCTCCTAGGGAAAGTGGCCCCGGTGGTACCCGGGGCAAAGACACCGAATCGGTGGCATTGCCGATTCGGCTTCTCATACCCTGCCCAGGCGGGCCGCCACGGGCAATCAGTAACCGCACGTAAATCCGCCAGGTCGGCTACGTAGCCGGGAGTTGTTTTTCGAATACCTAGCCGACGGCAACACCGACGTAGACCACGAACCCGGGTACCTACCGCGAACGTCGCGTATAGGGTTACTCCGTGCACCGGCGCCCGCTCGCCGCTTCAACCGGGTCCATTCACTCGTATACTCTGCGTGAGATCGATCGCTGAGGAAACCCGGCCAGTCGCACAGCTACCATTCTCGGGCGGCAGGCCGGTTCCGTCAGGTACGGTACGGCTCGCGGCTTCCCCGGAGTAGTTCGTGGGCGGGGTCGGTTTCGGCCGGTGCGTCCGGCGCCGAGTCTCGGCGGCCCGGACCTGGTGCCTCGCCGGGGCTTCGCTGACAGACACCCGGCTTACACTCGGGAGCGGCCGGCCACGCGCACCGCGCCGGACGTGCCGCGCTCCATGATCGCGTGCTGATCTCGATTTATGCTCCGAGTGTGAAAACACTCCGGGGGCGAGAAGAGACTGCTGTCGTCGTCGACGCAGGGCCGACCGGGCTGATGGTGGCCGGTGAGCCGGCGTTGGCCGGGGTGGCCGTCGAAGTGATCGAGCGGCGGGCCACACCGAGCGGTCAGTCTCGCGGCGCTGGGGTCAACCCGCGCACGTCGGAAGTGCTGGCGATGCGGGGACACTACTCGACGCGGTGACCGAGCGTGCCATTCCGACGGAGTCGGCCGGTTGGCATTTCGCCGGTCTGCCGGTGCCGTTGGACGCTCGCCCCTGGCGCACCCGCTGCCCGGATGGTGTCCTCATCCCGCGCGTGCGATGGTGCGCACAGCACGGTTCGGAAGCTGACCGGCATGGCCTTCCCGGGGCGGGCCGGGACGCTGACCGCGGTCAGCGCGGATGTCGAGCTGGCGGCGATGTCGGCGACGGTGGCGCAGTCGGTGTCGCACATCAGCACGCTCACCCGCACCGGTGGGGGTTACTGGATGCTGATGCACCCACTGGACAAGCCTGACGAGCGCACTCGACCGCTACCACACCGAGCGGCACCCGGTGGCCGCCCGGGTACTCGCGACGACGCGCGCTCAGAGCGTGCTCATGAGCCCGCCGCCGGATGCCGACGACGTGCGCGCCCTGCGCGAGATCGTCATCGACCTCGCTCGACTGCCCGACGCGAACCGTTACCTGACCGGCCTGACGTGCGGGTTGGACCTGCGCTATGACCTTGGCGACCCTGATCCGCTGGTCGGCGCCCGGATGGTCGACCTGTCACCGGAGACCGAAGACGGCCCGACCACGGTCAGCGCGCTACTGCGACCCGGACGCGGGCTGCTCCTGGAACTCAGCGGGCTCCCGCCGTACCCGACGCGGGCGCCCGACGGTGTCGACCGGGTTGTCGCGCGCGTCATCGACTCCCCCGTGGGCACCGTGCTAGGCGCGTCCCCTGGTACCGACCGCGTGTTGGTCCGACCCGACGGTCATGTCTGCTGGGCGGGCGCCAGCCCGAGCTCATCACCTGAGCCCGCGCTGCGGCGCTGGTTCGGTGCCACACCGGTCATGCCATCACCCGCAGGTGCTCGGCGAGATGATCGAAGCTCTGAGACGCGCCTTCCCGCATCTCCGTCGTGAGCGCCGCGCCGCGCGCCTCCTCCGACGGGTGGAGAACCGTGTCCGTGATCGTCGTCCGGACACCCTCCTCGAGGAGGATCAGCGTGTTGAGCGTTTCGGGCCAGTCCCCGCCCCACGACTCGGTCGGAGAGGAGCATTTGTCATAATATCGCTTATCGGATCGACTGAGTAGACGGGGAGTGGCGATCCTGCCGGCCGAGCCGGGTCACGAGGCGCTCGTGGACCACGTGGCGGGCCTGGTTCCGATGACGACGGTGGCGTTCAGCTCGCCGGAACCGGCCACCCGCGGGATCAGCCCGTTGCGAGCGACGGTGTCGACGGTCTGCGGCGCCTGGCGCTCGCTGGTCTCGACCAGCAGGTGGCCGCCCGGTGCCAGCCATAGCGGCGCTGCGGCGATCACCCGACGCAGGACGTCAAGCCCGTCCGCGCCACCGTCGAGCGCCATGCGCGGCTCGTGCATGCGGGCCTCCGGGGGCAGCAGCCTGATCGCCTCGGTGGGTACATAGGGTGCGTTGGCGACCAGGACGTCGACACGGCCCCGCAGGGCAGCGGGCAGCGGCTGGTAAAGGTCACCGACGTAGGCCTGAGCACCGGCGGCGTCGATGTTGCGGCGGGCGCACCGCACCGCGGCGGGGTCGATGTCGACGGCGTACAGCGCGACCCGGTCCAGGGCCGCGACCAGCGCGGCGCCCACCGCGCCCGAGCCGCAGCACAGGTCGACGACAACAGCTCGTGGTCGAGCGAGGGCCTGGTCGGCGGGGCCGGCGGTCCGGCGGAAGAGGGCGGTGGCCTGGCGGACGAGGAACTCGGTGCGGCGGCGGGGTATGAAGACTCCGGGGTCCACGGCTACCCGCAGGCCGCAGAACTCCGCCCAGCCGAGGACGTGTTCCAGCGGCAGGCCGGCGGCTCGCCGATCCACCATGACGGCGAGGTCGGCCGGCGTCCTTGCCGCGGAGACGAGCAACCGCGCCTCGTCGTCGGCAAAGACACAGCCGGCGTCCCGAAGCCTGGTGACGATGGCGGATCGAGGGCGAGGTGACGGGGAAGCTGACATGAGAGCGCCTTTCGGGATGTGATGGGCGCTCCCTCGGTCACCCTTTAACTAGCCACCCTTCAACCAACGGGTGGACCGCGATAACGGGTGGACCGCACGGCCGTGAGGTGAGAGCACCCGACCTGAGCTGGCGGTAATGGGTCTCACCTCCTCGGTACGTCCACTGGCTGGAGACGGCAACACTACCCTTCATCACATCCCCCGGCTCCCGCTCGTGTCGCCACTCACGAGCAGCGCAGCGGCACGTCCCGGATCGAGGCGTCCAGCACGGAGACGGTGTGGGCCAGCTTGAGGTGCCCGCCGAGCCGCCGGGCGCTGGCCGCGATCTGCATCAGGCATCCAGGGTTGGCGGTGACCAGGACTGACGCGCCGGTGGCGAGCACGTTGCGGGCTTTGCGGTCCCCCAGCGCGGTGGCCGGCTCGGGGTGCAGCAGGTTGTAGACCCCAGCTGAACCGCAGCACAGGTCGGCTTCAGGGATCTCGGTCAGCGTCAGGTCGGGGATGGCCCGCAGCAGCTCGCGGGGCTGGGACCGGACACCTTGGGCGTGCCCGAGATGACAGGCGTCGTGGTAGGCGACCGTGATGTCCAGCGGGTGCCGCGGCGCCACCGGTCCGAGCTCGACGAGCAGCTCGGAGACGTCGCGGGTGCGCTCGACGAAAGCCCGCGCGCGGGTGGCGTAGTCGGGATCGTCCCGCAGCAGGTGTGCGTATTCCTTCATCGCCGAGCCGCAGCCCGCCGCGTTGACCACGACATGGTCCACCCCGGCGGTCTCGAAGCGCTCGATCAGCGCACGGGCGAAGGAGACCGCCTCGTCCTCGCGGCCCATGTGCTGGGATAGCGCCCCGCAGCAGCTCTGCCCTCGGGGGATCACGACATCGCAGCCCTCAGCGGCGAGCACCCGCGCGGTGGCGGCATTAACCTCGGGAAACAACGCGTCCTGCACGCAGCCGGTGAGCATCCCGACCACCGCACGGCGGCGCCCGGAGGCGGGCACCCGCTCCGGCAGTGGCCGGCGCCGGGTCAGCGTCGGGGCCAGCGACTCCATCACCCGCAGCGTCGGGGGCAACCGGTCCAGCAGCCCGGTCCGCCGCAGCCACCGGCCCAGCCCACTGCGCTGGTAGAGCGCCAGTGGCCCGCGTAACGCCCGCAACCGCCTCGGATGGGGGAACAACCAGAAGATCACCTCGCGGAGCAGCCGCTCCCGACGGGGCCGCTCGTAGCGACGCTGCACCTGGGCCCGGGTGTCGGAGATCAGCGTGCCGTAACGCACGCCGGACGGGCAGGCCGGCACGCAGGCCATACACCCCAGGCAGGCGTCGAAGTGGCTCACCATCGACGCGGACAGCGGCTCACCCTCCAGGCCGGTCTTCATCAGGTGGATGCGACCGCGCGGTGAGTCCATCTCCTCCCCCCACAGCACGTAGGTGGGGCAGGAAGGCAGGCAGAACCCGCAATGCACGCAGTCGTTGATCAGTTCAAGCGGCGGCGGGTGATGGTCGTCAAAAGCACCTGCGCTCATCAGATCCCTCCCACGAACCGACCCGGCGCCAGCCGGTGCTCCGGGTCGAACTGGTCCTTGAGCCGGCGCATCAACGCCAGCGCGGGCACCGGTCCCCACACATCGAGACCAGTCCTGCGGTGCGGGGGCGCGCAGCGCAGCACCGCGCTGCCGCCGTGCCGGGTGGCGATCCCACGCAGCTGCGCCAGCTGGGCACCCAGCCGGTCACCGTCGTCCAGACCCGCGATGAGCACTCCGGCCCCGGCCGAGCCGCGCAGCGCGCCGAGGCCGGTGGTGAGCAGGTCGGCCAGCCCGGTGGGCTCGCAGGTGATCACCGCGGCGGGTCCCTGCGGTGGGTGCGGGGGCCGACCCCACCAGCCCGGTGGCTGCTCGGTCACCGCGGCGCTCGCCCCAGCCGCCTCGCCGAGCAGGTCCGCGACGGCATCGGCGCGGGTACCGATGCCCCCGGCGACACCCTCGACGGCGACTCCGACGGTCACCGGAGCACCGGGCGCGGCACGGTCCACTTCGAGGGCTACCGGGTCGAGCTGCGATGCCCGAATCGCGGCGATGGCGGCCGCGGCGCGCTCGGCGTCGGAGGCCGGCACGGTGATCCAACGGCTCGCCTCGGGCAGCGGATGCAGCCGGAACACCGCCTCGGTGATCACACCCAGGGTGCCCAGCGATCCGGTGTAGAGCTTGCCCAGGTCATAACCGGCGACGTTCTTCACCACCGTCCCCCCGGAGCGGGTGAGGGTGCCGTCGGCGAGGACCACGGTGATGCCGATGAGCAGGTCGCGCACCGAGCCGTACCGGTAGCGCAGTGGGCCCGACGCGGCAGTGGCGATCGTGCCTCCGACCGTGCCCCCGGCAGTGTCCCCCACAGTGCCCCCGGCGACCGGGCCCCCCGCAGTGTCGCCATTGTCCAGGGCCAGTCGCTGCCGGTGCGGCGCCAGCGCATCCTGCAGGTCGGCCATCCGCAGCCCGGCCTGCACGGTGACGACCAGGTCGCCTGCGGCATGCGCGAGCACCGCGCCCATCCGGCTGGTGTCCACGATCAGGTCCAGGGCGGTTGGCGGGGCACCCCAAGCCAACCGGCTACCGGTGCCTCGGGCGACTGACCGCAGCCCCAGCTCGGCCGCCGCGCGCAGCACTGCCGAGACCTCCTCGTTGCTACCCGGCCAGGCCACCCAGCGCGCCGGCACCCCATCCACGGTGTCGTCAGCGCCTGCCTCGGTCACATCACCACAGGCCGCCCGCAACCCGCCCAGGGTGGAGGTGACCATCAGAACTGCTCGGCCAGGCCCGCGGCCTGCAGCGGGTGCACACCCTTGTGCCTGCCCGGCACCTCACCGCACAGCCGAGGAGTGGGGAACACCTTGCCAGGGTTGCACACCCCGGCGGGATCGAAGGCGCAGCGCAACCGCTGCATGGTGTCCAGATCCTCGTCGGTGAACATCCGCGGCATGTACCGAGCCTTGTCCATCCCCACGCCGTGCTCGCCGGTGATCGAGCCGCCGTAGGCGATGCACAGGTCGAGGATCGCGCCCGAGACCTCCTCGGCGGCCTGCGCCTCGCCGGGTTTGGTCTCGTCGAACAAGACCAGCGGGTGCAGGTTGCCGTCGCCCGCGTGGAACACGTTGGCCACCCGCACCCCGGTACCGGCCGACAGCTCGGCGATGCGACGCAGCACCTCGGGCAGCACCGTTCGGGGAATCACCCCGTCCTGCACGATGTAGTCGGGGCTGATCCGGCCCACCGCCGCGAACGCGGACTTGCGACCCCGCCAGAACAGTGCCCGCTGGGCGGCGTCTCGAGCCACCCGGATCTCGAAGGCGCTCGCGTCGGTGCAGTGCCGGTGCACTGCGGTGAAGGTGTGCTCCACCTCGGCGACCGGACCGTCCAGCTCCACGATGAGCACCGCACCGGCACCCCCGGGGTAACCACAGGCCACCGCAGCCTCGGCCGCCTCGATCGCCAGCGCGTCCATCATCTCGATGGCCGCCGGGATGACGCCGTCGGCGATGATCTTCGACACTGCGGCGCCCGCCTCGTCCACCCCGGGGAAGGCGGCGAGCAGGCAACGTACCGACTCCGGCTCCCGCAGCAGTCGCACCACGATCTTGGTGGCGATCCCGAGGGTGCCCTCGCTGCCGACGAACGCGCCGAGCAGGTCGTACCCGGGCACATCACGGGTGGTTCCGCCTAACCACACCAGCTCGCCGTCCGGGGTGACCACCTCGACGCCCAGCACATGGTGGGTGGTGAACCCGTACTTGAGGCAGTGCGCCCCGCCGGAGTTCTCCGCGACGTTGCCGCCCACCGAGCAGATCTGCTGGCTGGAGGGGTCGGGCGCGAAGTACCAGCCCTGCGGCGCGACGGCCTTCGTCACGTCTAGGTTGACCACCCCGGGCTCGACGACCGCGCGCTCGTTGGCGGGGTCGACCTCCTGGATCCGGCGCATCCGCGAGGTCACGATCAGCACACCCTCGGCATGTGGCAGCGCGCCGCCGGATAGCCCGGTACCCGAGCCCCGGGCCACGAAGGGTACCCCTGCGGCGGCACAGGCCCGGACCACCGCGGCGATCTGCTCGGCGGACTCCGGCAGCACCACCAGGCCCGGCACCACCCGGTACTGCGCCAGCCCGTCACACTCGTAGGTTCGTAGCCGCTGCCGGTCGGTGATCACGGCCGCACGCCCGAGAAGCGCACTGAACTCCGCCGCCAGCAGCTCCAACCCCGCGCCCATCCGCCTAGGGTCTCATGGATGCTTGAGCACCTTCCAGAACACGCTGGGGCTTCTTGACCGGTTTTTGCGGTTTGTCCTGTTCGTCTTCCGGTTCCCGAGCGCTACCTCAGGTCATCCCAGCCATTCCGTCAACAAGTTGCAGAGCAACTTGGCACCGTCCTCATCGAGGGACATCACGCAGGCGCCGGTGACATGGGGGTCGAACACGATCGACCCGCCCTGCTTGCTCACCATGAGGTTGGCGAAACCCACCGGACCCCGGTGCAGCTGACACGTTGCGGGTATCGCTTTACGGTGACCCCTGCCCGGGCCGTCGACATGATTATACAACTCCACGATGACCTCTCCTTGATACGTGGAACACCCGTTACCGCCTCCATCACCGTCCGCGGGGGATCGTTCGGCGGCATTTCCACAGTCATGACCAACCCTTGTGCTCCTCGCAACCGCGTGCCTGCGTCTCGACCGCACCCGTGGTGGACTCAATGGTGGCCGTCACGGCGCGCATCGTGATCAGATGGGCCGGAGACCGGCTGAGCGTTCGGAGGCCTCCCGGGCCGGCTTCAGGGTGTCTGATACTCGTTGTGCGGCACGATGCCGCCGATGAGGACCAGGTCCTTGAGAAACACCTTGAGAAAACGCACTGTCGAACTCAGCTCCGAACCGGTGGTTCCTGGGAACAGCCATGTACCTCGCCCTTGTGACTCGACTGTCTGTGTGGTCGCCGCCGGACCAGGCGGCGCACAGGAATGTTCGGCCAGGCCAAGGTCTGTTCTCGACCCGTGGTCGTCTCTTCTCGAACCTCTGTACCTCCTCCGGTCTCGCCCGGCTCCCGAGCCGTGATAGTCTCGTCTCGTCTCGCGTCGAAGGAGGGGTAACCCGTTGAGCGTCAAGCCCATCGTGCTGAAGGTCCTGCTCCAGCACCGCCACTCGCAGACTCACAGCGCTTTTTGTCGTGAGTACGACAGGGTCGCCGCGACCGTCGACCAGACCCTGCGGGGTGGCTGGCCGAGCAAGGCACAGTTCTACCGGTGGCTTTCCGGTGACCTGGTTGGGCTTCCGTACGCGGACCACTGCCGTATCCTGGAGGCCATGTTGCCCGGCTGGAGGGTCGACCAACTGTTTCAAACCCATGACGGCGGAGCTGAGCCCGCACCCGAACCGGCTACGCCGCGGGCGGTGACACCAACCGTACGACCAACCCCACCGACAGGGTCATCCAACCAAGGCTTCGACCAGGTGGTGACGTTCTACCCACACAGGGCGGACACTCCGAAGCATCTTTGGATGGACCTGCTGCTCAGCGCGCAAGAAAACATCGACCTGTTCGCGAACGCCAGCCCTTGGGCTCAAACGGTCGTAGCGACAGGCCTTTATTCTAGCAGAGTTTGATCTGCTAAGATGTCCCCTTTCTGGGGAATATTCTGGGGGATGGTTGATGAGTGGGGGTGTGCCGTTGTGCGCCGAGGAACGGGAGACGATCTCCCGCGAGCTGAGCCGG
>Ga0213882_10000058_pt1 | contig 56835 bp, 54 predicted proteins | sample BarmaccoBMER_R09_FD_160106 | JGI IMG/M metagenome (GOLD analysis project Ga0213882, IMG submission 160106) | Barbacenia macrantha exposed rock microbial communities from rupestrian grasslands, the National Park of Serra do Cipo, Brazil - ER_R09 ...
CCGTTCACGTCTTGGTGACCGCCGGACTGCACTTGGGCGCAGTTGCGGCGCTCTGTGCCGGGTTGCTGACGTTCCTCACGCTTCCGCGGCGAGTGACGTGCGCGGCGTCCATCGTGCTCGTGTGGGCGTTCGTGTGGTGGAGCGGCGCTCAGCTGCCCGCGATGCGCGCCGCCACGATGGCGAGCGCGGCGCTCGCGGCGCGCACCTTGGGACGTGCCACGCTTTCCTGGAACGCCCTGGCGATCGCGGCGATCATCGTGGCGTTGTCGCGTCCGCACAGCGTCGCGACGGCATCGTTCGCACTATCCTTTTCCTGCGTCGGCGCTATCTTCGCATGCGCGGCTGCACTGGAAACGTATATCGGCGAACGCATCGCGCTTCCGTCACTCGTGCGCGAGGCGATGGTACTCGCGCTGGCGACGCAAATCGGGATCTGGCCGCTCGGCGCCGCGATCTTCTTGCAGTTGACGCCCTACGCCATCCTGGCGAATCTTGCCGTCGTGCCCTGCGTCGCGCTGACCATGGGATTGGGCGCGGCGCAGCTGTTGCTCGCGTGGTGCGCGCCGCTCGCGCAGGCCGTTGCAAACCTGAACTCGTGGTTCTTGGCGTGGACGCTCGGCGTCGTGCAAGCGATTGCCGCCTTACCGTCGGCGACGCTGCCGATGACGCCGGCGCCCGCGTGGTGCATCGCGCTCTACGATGCCGCCGTGCTTGCGTCGGTCGCGCTATGGCGGCGCGGCGCGCAGACGCTGGTTATCGGGGCGCTCGGAGTGACGATCGGTCTCGTCCTGTGGCCACCGCGTGCCTTCGACGGTCGCCTGCGCGTCACGGTGCTCGACGTAGGGCAGGCCGACGCGATCGTGATTCAAACACCGCACGGCCACGCATTGCTCGTTGATGCGGGCGGACGGCTGGAACGCGGAGCGGAGAACGACGCGTCGCCGGCCGAGCTCGTCGGCGAGCGAACCGTCGTGCCGTTCTTACTGCGTCACGGCGTTCATCATCTCGATGCGTTGATCGTCTCCCATCCGCACGGCGACCATGCCGGCGGCGTCGCGCCGGTGTTGCGTCGCTTGCGTGTCGCCGAACTCGCCGACAGCGGTCAGCGGTACGGCGGTCACGCCTATCGCGATGCGATCGAGACGGCCCTGCGCGAGCGCGTTCCGATTCGCTATCCACGGGCCGGCACGGAGTGGCAGACCGACGACGGCGTGACGCTGCACTTCATCGGACCGTCACTTCCGTTTATCGCCGGTAAGAACGCGATCAACAGCAACTCCGTCGCCTTCCTCTTACGATACCGCGCCTTTCGCATGCTGTTCACCGGCGACGCCGGCAGCGACTCGGAGCGACGATTCTTAGCGCAAGCCGTGGATTTGCGCGCCGACGTGCTCAAGGTCGGGCATCATGGCTCGGCCTATGGATCGTCGGCCGCCTTCATCGGCGCTGTCGCACCGCGCTATGCGATCGTCTCGGTCGGACGGCACAATACGTTCGGCCATCCCGCGGAACAGACCATCGACACGCTTCGGCGATTCGGCGCGCAGATCTATCGAACCGACGAGGACGGCGCGGTGACGGTCGCGACAGACGGACGGTCCGAGACCGTCGAAAGCATGCTTACGAATTCGCCTGCATCAGACGCCGAGTCGCGGCAAACAGCCCGGCAACCGCGCCGATGAATGCGAGCGTGCCGATCACGTTGGCGGCCGTCGCGAACGAATCGCCCACCAGACCCAGCGGTGAAGCGTTTCCGCTAACGACGATGACGCCGGCGAGCAGTACGCCGAACAGGCTTTCGCCGACGATCAGGCCGGACGCGACCAGAATTCCCAGCTGCTTCGCCCGCTGCGGGTCGCGCTGCCGGCTCGACCAGCGACCGTACGCCCAGCCGAGAAGCGCGCCCAGCACGACCGGCGCCGTCGTGGAGGCGGGCAGATAGATCCCCAAGCCGACCGCCAGCGGCGGCAGCGCGAGCCGGCGGACGCGCAAGGCCTCGTCAACGGCGACGATCGCGCCGCCGACGAGCGCACCGATGCCGATCAAGCGCCAATCGATTTGGCCGCCTATCACGCCTTTGGCCAGCGCGGAGATCAGCGTCGCTTGGGGAGCCGGTAACGGCTGCGCACCCGCGTGCAGGTTGGGCGCGCCCGCAAACCCGTACGCGCGATTGAGGAGATCGAGAATCGGCGGGATGACGAGTGCGCCCATCACGACGCCGATTATCAGGGCGACTTGTTGGCGCCAGGGTGTGGCATCCACCAGCTGGCCGGTCTTGAGATCTTGTAGGTTGTCGTTGGAAATCGTCGCCACGCAGAGCAGCACCGCGGTGACGAAGAGCGCATAGGCAATCAATTCGAGCGGCGCGCTCGCGACAAATGAGTGCGCGATGGCGAGCACGATCAGCGACGCGCCGAGCACGGCTAAGATCGCGAGCCCCGACACCGGACTATTGGAGGAACCGATGAGACCCGCCATGTAGCCGCAGGCCGCCGCAACGAAGAAGCCCGCGATCACGACGTAGATGACGGCGGCAATCGTCAATCCGGCCGCCAGCGGCGCAAGCGTGCCGCCAGCGAGAAACGTTGCCAAGAGGATTCCCAGCGGAATCAGACACGCGAGCGAAATGAGCGCGACGACGCCGATCGGCAGATCGCGCTCCGTCCGCGGCAACGCGTCGTCCCCGTCACCGCGCCGCCGGCGAGACGCCGCGAGCGCAGACGTCACGCCGGAGACGACCGGCCTAGCGAGCCGTCCAAGCGACCAGATCGCGGCGATGCCGATCGCGCCCGCACCGATGAACCGCACCTGATGCGACCATACCGCCGTCGCGACGTCGGCGGGCGGGCCGGCAACCGGATGCAATGCCGTCAGTACGGGCGTCGCGACTCCCCATGCGATGAACAGGCCGGCCAAGATCGCGAGCCCGACGGTCACGCCGATCAGCTGCCCGGCGCCCACGAGCGCGAGCGACAGCGAAAAGCCGATTCCCGTAGTAGCCGCGCCGGCACGGAGATATCCGGCGAGTTGGCCGGCGAAAATTCGAGTCGCGACGATTGCGGCAAAGCCTGCCGAGGCGAGTGCTCCGCTCACCAACGCGATCAGCCCGGCGCGGTTTCGTTCGTCGGCCGCGCCCGCGCGCGTACCGACTTTGAGCACTTCGGCGGCGGCCACGCCCTCGGGATAGGGCAGGCTCGATTGCGCAACCAATGCGCGCCGGAGCGGAACGCTATACATCACGCCGAGCACTCCGCCAATGGCACAGATGGCAAACGAATCCACGAACGGAAAGTGTTGCCACCAGCCGATCATCACGAGCCCCGGCAGCACGAAGATAATTGCCGACAGCGTGCCCGCCGATGAGGCGAGCGTCTGGACGATGTTGTTTTCGTATATCGTGGCGTTCTTGAACGCCCGCAACACCGCCATGGAGATGACGGCGGCCGGAATGGTGGAGGCAAACGTCAAGCCGACCTTCAGGCCGAGATAGACGTTCGCGGCCGTGAAGACGAGCGTGATGGCGCAGCCAAGAACGATGCCGCGCCAGGTAAGCTCCGCTCGGCTTATCGCCGCTCGGGGTATGCCGCCTTCGCTAGTTTTTGGGTTAATAGCTCGGGCGGCATACCCGCTCGCTCCTTAGAATTCCCCTTAAGGAACTCGCTTAGGGATGCATCGTGGTCATCGGCGTGGGTGACGCCGATGCCATCGGCGACGTTGTGGGAACGGGCTGGGCCGTTGCCGCTAATGACGTCGCTCCCGCGATGAACGCTCCCGCCAAAACGAGCCCTAAGAACCATCGATTCATGATGTGCTTCCTCTCTGGGTACCAAAAGATGATCTCACTGCGGCTGGTACCCACGACGGCGTAGACTCTAACCGCGCCGGGGCCCCGCTTGCTATGAACAACGCTGGTTGCAACGCCTGGCCGGCGCTCGAGGTCCTAATTAAGGGGAGAAGCTGCGCTCAGCCGCAACCTTCCAATCCGACGAAATGAGCGTCATCGAATTACCGGCTCCCGAGCGGGCCGTCGCCGAAACTCGCGAAATTTTTGAGCGCGTGGAGAACGTTATTCCGCGCATCGAATGGCCCTTGCACGCTCCCTACGTCGCCGCGATCAACGCGTTGAAGAAAGAACGCAACGCCGTGATCTTGGCGCACAACTATCAGGTGCCCGAGATATTCTACACCGTCGCCGACATCGTGGGCGACTCGCTCGCGCTCGCGATGAAGGCCAAGCAAACGACGGCCGACACGATCGTACTTTGCGGCGTTCACTTCATGGCGGAGACCGCGAAGCTGGTCAACCCGGAGAAGACGGTGCTGGTTCCCGACCTGCGCGCGGGCTGCTCGCTCGCGGAATCGATCACCGCCGCCGACGTGGCGCTCCTTCGCGAGCGCTATCCCGGCACGCCGGTCGTCAGCTACGTCAACACCTCGGCCGAAGTGAAGGCGGAGTCGGACGTTTGCGTGACCAGCGGCAACGCGGTCGAGATCGTCGAGGCGTTGCGCGTGCCGCGCGTCATCTTCCTACCCGACGAGTATCTCGCCAAGTACGTCGCCTCGAAGACCGACGTGCAGATCGTCGCCTGGAAGGGCCACTGCGAGGTGCACGAGCGATTCTCCGGTCGAGACGTCGCGCGCTTCCGCGACGGCGATCCGTCGCTGATCGTCCTCGCGCATCCCGAGTGCCCGCCCGACGTTCTCGCCGAGGCCGACTTCGTCGGTTCCACGCACGGCATGACGGAATACGTCGGCACGCTTGCATCGGAGCAACGCGCGCCGCGCGTGCTTATGCTCACCGAGTGTTCGATGGCCGACAACGTGGCCGGCCGTTATCGCAACGTGCAGTTCGTTCGCCCGTGTAACCTTTGCCCGCACATGAAGCGCAATACGTTGCCGAAGGTGTTGCACAGTCTGCAGGCGATGGAGTACGAAGTGACGATCGCGCCCGGCGTCGCCGAGCGTGCGCGCCTCGCCGTCGAGCGAATGCTCGACTACAGCACGCGGCTGCGCGACTAACCACCGTGGAGACTCGAACGAGCGACGCGCTGATCGTCGGCGCCGGCATCGCCGGTTTGGTCGCCGCGCTCAAACTTCAACCCGCTCGAGTCACCGTGCTCTGCAAGACGCGTCTGGGCAAGGGCGCCGCGACGGGATGGGCCCAAGGCGGCATTGCGGCGGCGGTCGGAAAGGATGATTCACCGAAGCTCCACGCGATCGACACGCAGCGAGCCGGAGCCGGCATCAGCGACGCCACGATCGTGGACATCCTCACGCGCGACGCGCCGGCCCGAATCGAAGAGCTGTTGGAGCTGGGCGCCGCGTTCGACCGTACCGACGAGGGCGAGCTCGCGCTGGGACGCGAGGCCGCGCATCAACGCCGCCGCATCGTCAAGGCGGGGGGCGACGCAACGGGCCACGAGATTCTCAAAACGCTGATCGACGCGGTCGCGGCGCATCCGTCCATTGAGATCGTAGAGAACGTCGCCGCTGACGATCTCATCTTGGACGGCGCGCGCGTCACCGGCGTCCTCGCACACGACAACGATGCCGGCGCGCCCGTTGCATTTCATGCGGCCGCCGTTATCTTGGCGACGGGGGGAATCGGCCGGCTCTACCGCTACACGACGAATCCCGTGGGAGCAACCGGCGACGGGATCGCGATGGCGGCCCGCGCCGGCGCGGTGCTGGCCGACATGGAGTTCGTCCAGTTTCATCCGACGGCGCTTGCGATCGGACGCGATCCGATGCCGCTCGTTACCGAAGCGGTGCGCGGAGAAGGCGCGATTCTGGTCAACGACTTGGGGGAGCGCTTCATGGCGGCGGTGCATCCGGAAGCGGAGCTCGCGGCGCGCGACGTGGTGGCCCGCGCCATCTTCGAACAACAGCAGCGCGGACGGACCGTCGGGCTCGACGCGCGCGCGGCAATCGGCGCGCGCTTTGCACGCGCGTTTCCTACGGTTTTTCGCTTCTGCGCGGATGCCGGCATCGATCCGCGCATCCAAAACATTCCGGTGACGCCGGCCGCTCACTATCACATGGGCGGCATCGCGGTGGACGAATGGGGCAGGACGTCGCTCGAAAATCTGTGGGCGTGCGGCGAGACGAGCGCGACGGGCGTCCACGGCGCTAACCGCCTTGCGAGCAACTCGTTGCTCGAAGCGCTCGTCTACGGAACGCGCGTGGCGACCGACATTGCAAGCCGCGAGGGCGCGCGCAGACCCGCGGCGCGCTCCATGTCTCAGCTGGAAGCCGCACCCCACGTGCCCAATTCAACCGATGCGACACAGGCGTTGAGCGATCTGCGCAACGTGATGTATTCCAACGTCGGTTTGGTGCGCACGGACGCGGGGCTGCGGGAGGCCGTGGCACGCATCTCGGAACTTCAGGCGCTTCCGGAATCGAGGGGCGCCGTGCTGCGCAACCTGCTCGTCGTCGGGCGGCTGATCGCCGAGGCCGCGATCGAGCGGCGGGAAAGCCGCGGGAGTCACTATCGAAGCGATTATCCGAATACCGATGAAGCCTTCGCCAAGCGATCCTTTACGCGACTGCGCGACGTCGCCTGAAGTGACGGCGGAGCCCGTGGTGCGGGCCGCGCTGCGCGAAGACGCCGGGCGGGGCGGCGATCTGACCACCGATGCGCTCATCGCGCCGGAGCGCACGGCGGTCGCGCAGATCGTCGCCCGAGCGACCGGCATTCTGGCGGGAATTGACGTGGCGGCGCTCGCGTTTCACCTGCTAGACGACCGCATCGAGTTTCGGGCGCTCGCGCGCGACGGCGACCGCGTCGGCCCAGATCAACCGGTCGCACGCATTTGCGGTTCGGCGCGGGCCATCTTGACCGGCGAACGAACCGCGCTCAACCTGCTGGGCCGGCTCTCCGGCATCGCGACCGCAACTCGAGCGCTCGTCGATCGCATCGCGGGAACGCAGGCGCGCATCACCGACACTCGCAAGACCACACCCGGATTGCGCGCGCTGGAACGCTACGCGGTCCGCTGCGGCGGCGGCATCAACCATCGCTTCGGACTCGACGACGCCGTGCTGATCAAAGACAATCATCTCGCGTTGTCGCCGTCGATTCACGCGGCCGTCGCGGCCGCGCGCCGGCGCGCCGGACACATGGTCAAAGTCGAAGTTGAAGTCGATACCCTCGAGCAGCTCCGCGAAGCGATCGCCGAGCCGATCGACGCAGTGCTGCTGGACAATATGAGCGCCGCGACGCTGCGCGAGGCGATGGGCATCGTCAACGGCCGCGTGGTCACCGAGGCCAGCGGCGGCGTCACGCTCGAAAACGTGCGAGCACTCGCGGAGACCGGAGTGGACGTCATTAGCGTGGGCTCGATCACGCACAGCGCACCGGCGCTCGACTTTAGCTTAGAGGTCTCAGTAGAAGAATAACGCGATCGCCACGATCGCCCCGACCGCCACCACGAACGTCGAGATGCCGTAGCCGGCGAGCGGCGAGAGCGACACGACGCGCCCGGCCTCCAGCGCGCGCTGCGTGGCCGAGTACCTCCACGCTCCGAGCAGCGCGATGAAAATGCCAAAAAGCGCCATGGCGGTGCCGAAGCTCGTCGAGGTGCCCGTGACCCGGCCGGCCCCATGCACGAGCGAGGCGAATTCCCGCGCGAAGAGCGAGAATCGCGCGATCACGAAGCCGAATGCAATAAAGGCGAGCGCCGTGCGAATGTACGCGAGGTAAGTTCGTTCGTTAGCGAGCGTATCGGTTGCGTGCATGACCTTCCCAGCGTTAGGCGAATCTTCTCCGAACCATGTCGGGACAACGCGAGATCGAAATTTCGGAGCACGAGAGCCAAGCCGCGCACGATATCGAGCCGCCCGCCGCCCTGATCGACTTCATGGCGCGCGATTGGATCGACCGTCCGGCCGCACGCGCCGTTCACCCGGAGGCGCGGCGCTTCGAAGAACGCCGGAAGGCGCTGTCCCGCCGCTATCCGGGCGAGTATCTCGTGGTGCCGGCCGGTCCGGAGCGCATGCGCGCGGGCGACACCAACTATGCGTTTCGGCCGGCGAGCGACTTCGTCTACTTAGTCGGCGACGGTGAGCCTGGAGCGCTGCTCGTGCTCGAACCGCGCGGCGCGGAGCATCGTGCGGTTCTCTTCGTGCGCGCGCACAACCGCGGCACCAAAGAGTTTTTCACCGATCGCTTCAACGGTGAGCTCTGGGTCGGCAGCCATCGCGGCGTCGAGGAGAGTCGCCGATTCTTTGGCGTGGAGGAGGCGCGCTCACTCGCCGACCTCGCGGCATATTTGCAAGACGTGCGCGACGCCCGTTATCCGGTGCGCGTGGTTCGCGGCGTGGACGAGGCGATCGACGGTCGCTTCGACGCGAGCGACGGCGACCGTGAACTCGCCGAACACCTCTCCGAGATGCGGTTGATCAAAGACGAGTACGAGCTCGCGGAGCTGCGCAAGGCCTGCGCAATCACGAAGCGCGCGTTTGAAGACGCGATTCGGGCCATGCGCAACGGCGCGAACGAGCGCGCGATCGAAGCAGCGTTCTGGAGCCGCGCGCGGATCGAAGGCAACGATACCGGGTACTTGACGATCGCCGGCGCGGGCGCCCACGCCTGCACGCTGCACTGGACGAGGAACGACGGAGAGCTCCGCGCGGGCGACCTGCTCCTGATCGATGCAGGCGCGGAATGCGACTCGTTCTATACCGCCGACATCACGCGCACGCTGCCGATCTCCGGCGGTTTCACGGAGCGAGAACGTGCGGTGTACGACGTCGTGTGGCAGGCGCAGCAGGCCGCGATCGAGGCGGTCGCGCCCGGCAACGACTTCCTGGAGCCATACCGCCGTGCGATGCGGGTTCTGGCCGGCGCGCTCATCGATTGGGGGATTCTCACGGGCTCCGTTGACGAGGTTCTCGACAAGCAGCGTCAGTTCCAAAAGCGTTACACGCTCCACGGAGTGAGCCACATGCTGGGAATCGACGTCCACGACTGCTCACTCGCGCGATCCTCGGAATACCGCTACGGAAAGTTGCGCGAAGGCATGGTCTTGACCGTCGAGCCGGGTCTCTATTTTCAGCCGGACGACGCCACCGTGCCGGAAGAACTGCGCGGAATCGGCGTGCGAATCGAAGATGACGTCGCCGTGACGGCCGCCGGGTGCGAGGTCCTCTCGCGCGACATTCCGTCGCGTGCGCGCGACGTCGAACGGTGGATCGCCGGTGCCTGGACTCCTACACCGGCATGACGGAGGTGCCGGTCGCCGCCGGCGGTGGCGCGGCGGGCGGCCCACCGGCGCGCAGTGCATCGAGCTGATCTTCGATCGGCCAGCGCCCAAACGCCAAGATCAGCATCGAGATCAGGGGGCCGACGCCCGGAATGAGATTCAGCAACGACATCGCTCCGTTGTATCCGGCCTTGGCGAAAATCCGCCAATAGACCCAAATCGTGAATGCGACGATCGCCAGCACCACGACGAAGTACACGAGCATCAACGTCGCAAAGAAACCCGTATAAGCCGCATTACTACGGTCCACGTTCACACCTCCAAGTTGTTAACGACAACCCGCCGACCGGCGGGTTAATGGACGGTTCACCCTTGGGGTGGTGATCCCCACCCGGATTGGACGTAACTTCCATTGACTACGATCGCCGGAACCGTTGGGTCTCCGCCGGAGTAGGCGAACATCTTCGCGCGCGCGTCGCGGTCGTTCTGCGCGTCGTACGCGGTATACGGGGTGCCCGCCGCGTCGTAAAATGCCATGGCTTGCCGGCAATAGGGACAGCTCTTTTTTATATAGAGCTCGAGTTTCGCGCCCGGAGGTACGTGTTGCGCGTCGAAGGCAGCGGCCATGCCCCTCGTCTTCGTACCGACGCCGCTGGGAAACCTGCGCGACATCACGCTTCGCGCGCTCGATCACTTGCGGGAGGCAGCGTTGATCGTCGCCGAGGATACGCGCGTTGCGCGGAAGCTGCTCGCCGCGCTGCAAATCACCGGCCGCGAGCTGTGGAGCTACCGCGAAGAAAACGCGCGTGACGTAACGCCGCAGATTCTGGAGCGCGCGCGCAACGAAGACGTCGTCGTCACCTGCGACGCCGGAATGCCCGGCGTCTCTGATCCCGGAAGCGCGCTCGTCGCCGCGGCGCGCGACGCCGGCATTGCAGTGGCGGTGCTGCCGGGCCCGAGCGTACCTCCGGCCGTCGCGCTGCTTTCAGGCTTCCCGTTGGATCGCTTTTCCTTCGAAGGCTTTCCTCCGCGAACGACAGGGGCGCGCAAGAAGCGGTTCGACGACGCGCTGCGTCGTGAACAAACAACGATTTGGTACGAATCGCCGCACCGCTTGCAGGCGACGCTGAAGGACCTCGCGGTGGTGGCGCCAGATGCCCGCGTCTTCGTGGTACGCGAATACACGAAGCTGCACGAGGAGCAGCTTTGGGGTACACCCGATGAAATAGTCGCGCGCGTGCCGGAACGCATACGAGGCGAGGTTGCATTCGCGGTCGCGCCGTATGCTGCTGCGCCGAAAGCGCACGTCGGTTCAACTGACGACGCTATCGACTCGCTGTTGCGCGGCGGCGGACGCGTGGGGGACGTGGCTAAGGTGCTTGCGAAGCAGGGCTTTGGCGACCGGCGTCGCCTCTATGCGCGCGTCGCCGCGCGGAAGGCGCTGCGTGACGCCTCCCTTAACGAAGGGTAGCGTGTCTAGCGTGGAGCGGGCGTATTACGTCACGACGCCGATTTACTATATCAACGGCAATCCGCACGTCGGACACGTCTACACGACGATTGTGGCCGATGCGCTGGCGCGCACGGCGCGTACTTTTCGGCCTGCGTTCTTCCTAACGGGCACCGACGAGCACGGCCAAAAGGTTGCCAATGCGGCCGCGGCGGCGGGAATGAGTCCGCAGGTGTGGACCGACGAGTTGGTTCCGCGCTGGCAGGAGCTCTTTAAGCTCTATCACTGCAGCTACGACGACTTCATCCGGACGACGCAAGCGCGCCACGTCGAAAAAGTGCAGCGGGTCTTCGAGCAGTTGCACGCGCGCGGCGACGTCTATCTCGGCAAGTACGAAGGCTGGTACTGCGTCCATGAAGAGACGTTTTGGCTCGAATCAAAACTCGTCGATGGGCGTTGCCCAACCTGCGGCCGCGAGGTGCAGTGGATTTCCGAAGACGATTGGTTTTTTCGACTCTCCGCCTACCGCGAACGGCTGATCGAGCATTACCAGCGCAATCCCACTTGGGTGCAACCGCGCAGCGTCTACAACGAGATGATGGCGCTCTTGCGAGACGGTCTCGAGGATCTTTCCATCTCACGCGCGACCTTCGATTGGGGCGTGCCGATCCCGCGACACGGCGGCGTGATTTACGTTTGGCTAGACGCGCTGCTTAACTACATCACGGCGATCGGCTGGAGTGAAGACGACGCACTGTTTAACACCTACTGGCCCGCGAGCACGCAGCTCATCGGCAAAGACATCGCACGGTTCCACGCGATCATCTGGCCCGCCATTCTGTGGGCCCTCGGCGAGGCCGCTCCCGACTTGATCTTTGCGCATGGATGGATCACCGTCGAAGGCCAAAAGATGAGCAAGAGCGTCGGCAACGTTGCGGATCCCTTTGCACTGGCGCAGCGTTTTGGAGCGGATTCGGTCCGCTATTTCTTGCTGCGGGAAGCTGCTTTCGGCAGCGACTTTTCGTACTCGGAAGAGAAGATTTCCGCGCGGTATACGAGCGATCTGGCGAACGACTTAGGCAATCTACTGCAGCGAACGCTGGCGATGGTACAGCGCTATTTCGGCGGTACGATCCCAGCCGCGCCTGCCGAGAGCGACTTGGAGCACCGGTTCGGCGGTCTGGCCGTCAAGGTGCGCGCCGAGCTGTTGGAGTTGCGATTCAGAGACGCGCTGGAATCGATATGGGATCTCGTGGCGACGCTCAATCGGCGAATCGACGAGCGCAAGCCATGGGTGCTGCAGAAGGAGGGCAGACGCGACGAGCTCGGCTCCTTGCTCTACGATTGCTGCGAGGGATTGCGCCGCTTGGCGATCCTGTTGCATCCCGTCATGCCCGAACGCACGGCCGAGATGTGGCGACAGCTCGGGAAACCGGGTCTGATTGATGAGGACTGGTCCACCTCGTTCGCGGGGTGGGGCAGGATTGCCGCCGGCACGCGCGTCTCGCCCGGATCCTCGCTCTTTCCAAAGATCGCGTGATCGACACCCACTGCCACGTCCACGACCACAAATTCGACCACGACCGCGCAGCGGTGATGGCCCGAGCGCGAGCCGCGGGGGTGTCCGCGATGATCACGGTGGGAGAGAACATCTCCGACAGCGCCCGCGCCATCGCAACGGCGCAGGAGTACCGCTGTTTTGCGGCCGCTGGGATTCATCCGCACGACGCCAAGGATGCGCCGGCGACGCCTGCCGAGGCGCTGCGCCCGCTGCTTGCACAATCGCCGGTCGTCGCGCTCGGCGAGACTGGACTCGACTACTACTACGACCACAGCCCGCGAGACGCGCAGCAGCGCGTCCTTCGCGCCCAGCTGCGGCTTGCGCGCGAAACCGAGATGCCTGTGATCTTTCACCATCGGGACGCCTTCGAAGACTTCACCGCAATCCTACGCGAGGAATGGAAGAGCGGGATGCGCGGCGTGGTTCACTGCTTCACCGGCACGGCGCAACAGGCGCAGACCCTCGTTGCCGAGTTCGGCTTGCTGCTCGGCATCGGCGGCGTCGTAACGTTCGCCAACGCGCCGGCGCTGCGCGAGGCGGTCTGCGCCGCCGGCCTCGATCGCATCGTGCTGGAGACCGACGCGCCGTATCTTGCGCCGGAGCCCATGCGCGGCAAGCGCAACGAGCCGGCGTTCATCGCACACACCGCAGCGAGGCTCGGCGAAATCCTGGGTGTTTCCCTGCACGAGCTGATTGCTACGACGGATCGCAACGCGCGCACCCTATTTGGCATGCGGGCGAGCTAGGTCGTGAAGTCATGCGCCTTCGACCAAACGTCTTGCAGCCGTGCGCGAACGGCCGGTGCGATCGTTGCGTCAGTGGTGGCGAATCCCCAATCGGGCAAGTCGCTGCTGCCGAATGCGACGGTCGCATTCGCGGAGCCCATCCACGCGGCGTCGCGCACAGCCGCGAGCTTCTCGGAATTTCGACAAACGCGCACGCGCACGCCGTCCTCCACGAGTCTGCCGAGAACCTGACGCTCGCGCGGATTGTCGTGTAGCTCTCGTTCGCAGACGAGCAGCCGTGGCGAGACGCCGCGTCGCGCGATCGCGTTGAGGGCGGAATAGACAGCATTGCAGCAGCCGAACGATTCGGTCTCGACGATGACGTCGTCACCCGGCTGCGCGCTCCTCAATAACTGCGCCTCGGCCTCGAGGGCGCGGTGCTTCACCGTTGGGACCGATGCGAGCTCCGCGACGCTGTCCGCGCGCAGAATGAGGTCGTGGGCGCCGAAGTTCTTGTCGTCGAGGTAGGCGACGCCGTCCTCGACGACCCACTTGGCGTGAACCGGGTCCGCCAGGCGGGCGTCGACGCCGGCAGCCCGCATCCGTTCGACCACGCGCGCGTTCTCGGCGGCAAGGCGCGAGTCGCCGAACGGGTTGCGCTCCAACTCGACGACGACGTGCGCCCCGCGGCGCGCCGCGGCTTCGAGCGCCCACAGAACCGGCCCATGCATCGTGTAGGCCTGCGCTTCGACGTTCGTAGCGTGGGCAAGCCCGCTGACAACGGCGTCGGTCGTGCTCAAAGTGAACACGCCGCGCCATCACGACACAGGCCCGAGTCCGCTAGTATTGGAAGCAGCCGAACCGATGACTTCGACTCAGCCGCACGCGCGGCCGGCGGGTGAAAAAGGGGCATTCGTGCGCGAGATGTTTGCGTCGATCGCCCCGCGGTACGACTTGGCGAACCGCGTTCTCACGGGCCGGCAAGACGAGCGCTGGCGCCGGCGCGCGATCGCGGTGCTGGCGCCCAACGCGCACGCGAAGATCCTCGACTGCTGTTGCGGGACGGGCGATCTCATGTTCGGGCTGCTGCGGCGCGATCCGACATTGACGGTGACGGGGCTCGACTTCTGCGAACCGATGCTCGAACGGGCGGCAATCCGCGCGCGCCGTGTTCGAGGCGCAGCCCAGTTCGTCCAGGGCGACGTCATGGCAATGCCGTTTCCGGAGGAGTCGTTCGATGGAGCAACGATGGGCTTCTCGCTGCGAAACGTCGTGGACATCGATGCGACGTTGCGCGAGATCTTGCGCGTGCTCCGGCCCGGCGCGCGGTTCGTGAATCTCGACGTCAGCAAGGCGCCGAACCCGATCGTTAAGCGGCTCTTCGATCTCTACTTCTACCGGGTCGTTCCCCTCGTCGGTGGTATCGTCGGGGGCTCGCGCAGCGCCTACACCTATCTCCCCAACTCGTTGACGCATCATCCCAATGCGAACGACCTGCGCGAACGCTTTGCCCGCGCCGGCTTCGCGGAGGCTGAGTATCAAGCGCTGATGGGCGGCACGATCGCGATCCACTATGGGGAGAAGGCCCAGTAATGACGGCGGTAACTCGGGGTATGCCACCCTCACTAATTTTCAGGTTAATCGTTCGGGTGGCATACCCGCTCGTTACCGCACCGTCACCATGGGTGAAGAAGTGTTAGAAGAGAAGGTCGGGGCGCGCGACCTTCACGGGTTGGTCGAGGAGTTCTTCCGCAGTTCGTTTTCGACCGATAACGCCCTCATCACCGAGGCCGTCAAACGAATGCTGGCGGCCGGCGGAAAACGGCTGCGTCCGCGGATCACACTGCTCGCCGCCGAGGCCTGCGGCGGCGATGCGCTCCAGCATCTTCATCTGGCCGCCTACTTGGAACTGATCCACGTCGCCACGCTGATCCACGATGACGTCGTCGACAACGCGCTGCTGCGGCGGGGCGTCAACGCGACCGCGGTCGATTACGGTAACCGCGTGAGCGTGCTGGCGGGAGACTATCTCTTCGCCTGGATCTTCGATAACGTGACGCGCCGCTATCCGGCGCCGGTCCCGAACATACTTTCCGCCACCCTGGCGGAAATCTGCGACGGCGAGGTCTTGCAGCTCACCGCGCTCGGCAACTTCGAGCTGCCCATGGAAGCCTACGTCGAGATCGCGCGCAAGAAGACGGGCTCCCTTTTCGCCGCGGCCGCGCAGTGCGGCGCGATCATGGGCGGCGGCAACGCGGTGCAGGTCGCCGCGCTACGCGAGTTTGGCCGAGCGTTCGGCATCGCGTTTCAAATCAACGACGACCTGTTGGACGTAACCGCTGACGAACGCGCGCTCGGAAAGCCCGCGGCAAACGATCTCGCCGAACGCAAAACGACGCTGCCGCTGATTGCGGCGCTCGCCCGCGGCAACGGCGACTTTCGCTCGCGCGTGCGGCGGTTTTACGACGGCGATTCAAACGCCGCAATTCCGGAAATCTTGCAGGGAATCGATCGCGCCGGCGGTTTGGACGCGACGCGGGCGGAGATCGCTCGCTTCATCGCCGAGGCCAAAGCCGCGTTGGAGCCCATTGCCTCTGGTGCGGCGAAGAACGGTCTGATAGAGTTAACCGACGCCCTGCACGCGTAGGGCCACAAGAGGGGAATCGAAGACATGTCGCTACATCCATTGCTCGCCATCATCGACGCGCCGATCATCATTGGAATCCTAGTCGTCGGTGCGCTGCTCTTTGGAGCGGACAAGCTGCCGAAGCTTGCGCGCAGCGCCGGGCAGGCGAAAAAAGAGTTTCTCGTGGGTCAGGCCGAGGCAGACGAAGCAGCGGCGAAGGCACGCGAAGAGGCGCGCAGGCGGGCCGAAACGCAACACGCCGACGTCATGGACAACGTCCAAGCCGGCTCCATGTCCGGCGAAGCCATCCCACCGCCCACGCCGGATCACGGCACCCCAAGCGCCTAAACTTTAGGAAACCTGATGCTGGCGCAACGCCCGCCGCTTGACGCCGACGACGAGGCGAGCTGGGATCAAAAGGAGATGCCGTTTACGGAGCACCTACGGGAGCTCCGTAATCGTCTTCTGATTGCAATCGCGACGGTCGGCGTCATCGCCGTGGTGCTCTTTTGGCCCTCGCAGTTCGCGATTCGCTGGATGATGCGCGAGTACTTCGGCTCGATTCAACTGCACGCGTTCGGCCCGGCCGACGTGATCTTCACCGAGTTCAAATTCTCCATCGTCGGGGGCATCATCATCGGCCTGCCGGTTCTCTTGCAGCAGCTCTGGCTCTTCGTCGTGCCGGCAATTCACCCGCGAACGCGCCGAATGGTGTACTACTTCATCGCCCCGTCGATCCTATTGGCGCTTGCCGGCATCGCGTTCGCGCACTTCGTCGTCATTCCGCGCGTGATCGCGGCGTTGCTGCACATCACGAACGCCGTGGCAACCCCGACCTTCGGCGTGAGCGCCACGCTGAATTTCGTCATTATCTTGTTCGCGCTTTTTGCGATCATCTTTCAGACCCCCGTCGTGCTGGTGGGACTGGCGCGGCTCGGCATCGTCAGCCGAGCCTCGCTCGCGCACTATCGCCGCCATGCGTTCTTTGGATTCTTCGTGGCCGGCGGCATTGCGGCGCCCGACGGCAATCCGATGACCATGGCATTGCTGGCGCTGCCGATGTACGCGCTGTACGAGCTTTCGATCTGGATCATCGCGCCGCTCGAACGCCGCTGGGCAGCAGCGCCGGCACGGTGACGCAAGCCGTCCAGCGGCAGGGCGTGCTCCTCATGTGGTACGCCGATTTCGTACGCACGTTTGGCAACGTGCTCTTCGCCGTCAGCCTCTTTTTGGTGTGGGGTGCGCTAACGCTGATCGGCGTCATCGTCGAACAAGGCCAGGATGCGGCGCTATATTTTCAGGCCTATCCCGCGCCGCTCGCGCGAGCCATCGTGCGGCTCGGACTGGACAACGTCTACCACTCGCCGTGGTACGTGGGAATCGTCGGATTGATCTTGCTGTCGCTCGGCGTCTGCACGTTCAAGCGCGTCATTCCGGCGCGCTTGCCGCCGCTGCGTGCGGTAGCGATCGACAAGATTCCCTTGCACGCCGAAATAGAAGCCCCTGGCGAGTGCGAGACGCTCCGGCGAAAAGTCGCCGATTTCTTCGCGTCGCGCGGGTGGCAACTGCGTGAACGGACGTTCGGCGGCGTCGAGTGGACGTTCGCGGACAAGCACAACTGGGCGCGGCGCGGCGTCTTAGTGGCGCATGCCGGATTCGTCATCATCGCCGCCGGAACGACCCTCTTTTGGGCGCGCGGATTCTCCGGCGAGACGGCCATCCTCACGGGTCAAACGGTTGACGTGCCCCAAACGCACGCACGAATTCGGCTGGACGACTTTGCCTACCGTATCACGCCGATCATGACCAAGAGCGGAATGGTCTACCAGCCCGTGGATTATGTTTCACACGTAACGGTCACCGGCAGAGACGGCGTCGCGCGCAAGATGACGGTTCGAGTCAACCATCCGATCGACGTGGACGGCACGCTGTACTATCAAGCGAGTTATGGCTTTGGCGCGCAGTTTACGGTGAGCCGCAACGGCGTCCGCGATGCGCCGCTTTCGCAGCGCACGTTCTTGGAAGGCGACTCCTTCGATGTTCCGGGTACGACGCGGGCCGTCGTCTACGAGCGCTTCGTCCCAACGGTCGACCGCGCGAGCGGCGCGCCAGCGGCCGATCCACGAGTGAACGATCCCGCCGTGGTGCTCGGCGTCAGCGATACCGGCGCATCGCTCGGCGAGGCGCTCGTGCCGCTGCGTACCTGGATCGACGTCGGCGGAGAGACGCGCGTCGTTCCGCGGCGCTACGTGCTCTACAGCGGCTTCCAATATCGCTACGACCCGGGCGTGCCGCTGGTCGGGATCGGCGCATTCGTACTTTTGTCGGGCCTCGTGATTGCGTTTTACTTCCTGCCGGCGCGCCTCTACGTGCGCGTTGACGCGGCCGGTCCGGGCCGCTGCCGCATCGGTGCGGCCGCCACCACCGTGAAAGGCTACGACGTTTTCGAGAGCCAGTTTGCGCGCCTGATGGTATCGTTGAACACAGAGGTCGCTTGAGCATGCCGCTGGACGAACTCCTGATCGCCGTCGCGCTCTGCGCCTACGTCCTTGGCGCGTTGGCGCTGCTCGCCTATTTCTTCGTCCGCACGCCGTGGCTGCGTGACGTCGGAATCCCCCTCGCCGTTTTGGGCTGCATCGCGCAGTTCGCTCAGTTGATCGCCCGCTTCGAGCTCACGCACGTCTGGCCGTTGCTGAACTTGTACGGCTCGCTGTCGCTCTTCGCGGCGATGTCCGTCGCGATCTACATCTACTTTGCGTTTCGCTATCGTCTGTGGTTCGCCGGCGGATTCGTGCTCGCGCTGTCGGCGATCTTCTTGGCATACGGCGTGACATGGTACGAAGGAACGATGCCTCCGGTGCCGTCGCTGCAGTCGTACTGGGCGAAGATTCACGTGCCCATCGTCGTCTCGTCGTACGCAGCGTTCTTGGTGGCGTTCGTCTTTTCGTGCATCTATCTCGTGAAGTATTACGCGACGGCCGGCTCGCCGGCGCTTGCGAGGGCTGCTGGCGGGGCCGGCGCGCCCGCGGGGAGTCCGGTTCTTCTTTGGCTCAACGGTTTGCCGAGCTTGGCACAGCTGGACGTGATCGTATACCGGGCGGTGGCAATCGGCTTACCGTTGATTTCCGTCGGCATCATTACGGGCGCCATGTGGGCGAAAGAAGCGTGGGGCGCGTACTGGCAGTGGGATCCGAAGGAGACGGCGGCGCTCTTTTCGTGGATCATCTATCTCGCGTACATGCATCTGCATACACGGCACGCCTGGCGCGGGCTACGAACCAACTGGGTCAGCGTGGTCGGTTTCCTTTCGATCATCTTCTGCTACCTGGGCGTGAACATTTGGATTTCGGGGCTGCACAGCTACAAGGTCTAATGATGCGGAATCGGCAAATCACGCTGCGTCTCGTTACTACGCTCCTTGGAGGAACAGGATTTTGTCTGACGTCCATGCCGTGACCAACGATCCGGACGAGATCAGCCGGAGAACCTTCATGGCAAACGCCACGATCGCGATCGGCGGAGTCGTGGGGGTGGTACTGGCGATTCCGATCATCGGCTCCCTTCTGCCGCCGCGCAACGCATCGGCCGGAAGTTGGGCGCCGCTGAGCGCCGCGGAGCTGGACGCGTTGCAGAAGGCCACCGACAAACCCGTGAAGGTCACGTTCACGTTGAAGTTCACGGACGGCTACCTTCCCGAGCAGAGCGTTCCTGAGTACGCCTGGGGCATCAAGGTAGACCCGGCAAAGTTCAAGGCAGCGCGGCCGGATATTTTCAACAAAGCCGGCGGTGCGGCCGACGTGCCATATGACGTCGTGAACATGGGCTTCGTGATCTTCAGCCCCATCTGCCCGCATCTCGGCTGTTACTACAACTGGAGCGATGCGCAGAACCGCTTCATGTGCCCATGCCACGGCTCGCAGTACACGTTCGACGGCACGCACATCGCGGGGCCGGCCCCGCGGGGCCTCGATCCGCTGCCCTTCCGCGAGCGCAGCGGAGCGGCGGAGGTCACGTGGATCATCTATCAATCGAACACGCCCAATCGCATCGTCGTCTCGTATCAGGCATAGGAACGCTGACATGCTGAACTGGATCGAACAACGCACCGGCTTCATCACGATGGCGAAGGACTTCCTCACCGAGGACGTCCCCGGTGGCGCGAGTTATTGGTACGTCTTCGGTAGCGCGACGCTCTTCGCCATGATGGTGCAGATCGTCACCGGAATATTCCTCACGTTCTTCTACGCGCCGTCGGCGGCAACGGCGTGGGAGTCGACGCGCGCCATCTATCTCAATCCATGGACGCACTTCTTGCTCTCCGTGCACTACTGGGGCGCGTCAGCCATGATCGCGCTCGTCTTCTTACACCTCCTGCAAGTGTTGATCTTCGGCGCCTACAAGTCGCCGCGCGAGCTGCAGTGGGTCGTCGGCGTCCTATTGCTGCTCGTGACGCTCGTGCTCGGCTTGACCGGCTACCTGCTGCCCTGGGACATGGATGCGTACTTCGCGTCGCAGGTTTCGCTGAACATCACGGGCCTCGCGCCCGTGCTCGGGCCGGTGTTGCAGCACATCGCGCAAGGCGGCGGCTCGATGGGGACCGCGACGATCAATCGTTTCTTCGGCCTGCACGTCTGGCTGATGCCCGCGGTGCTCGTGCTGCTCGTGGGCGCGCATCTCACGATCTTCCGCCACAACGGCCCCGCGGGGCCGGTGGTCGAGGATCCGCGCACGCTGCGCAAGGGCCCATTCTGGCCCGACCAGTTCTTCATGGACGGCGCGTTCTCGCTGATCGTCTTCATCATCATCTGCTTCCTCGCTCTCGTGGCGCCGCCGTATCTCGATCAGAAGGCCGATCCGACGAAGTTCTTCGTGCCGTATCCGGCCTGGTATTTCTTGTCGCTCTTCGGACTGCTGGCGTTGGTGCCGCCGGAGGTTCACCTCGGCCCGCTGACGATCAGCCTGGAGCTGATCGCGACTATCATCGTTCCGACGATATTCCTGTTGATCGTCCTATTGATTCCCTGGCTCGACCGCAGCCGCACGCGCGGGTTCTCGTCGCGGGCGGGCGTGTTGTGGGGAACGACGATCGTGGTCTGCGTGATCATCGGACTGTCGATCTTCGGACAGGCGCAGACGATGATGAAGCAGGCCGCGGCGCCGGCTTCTCCGCCGGAAAATATCGTGCTCGCGGCGCAGGCGGCGCCCGTCTCGGCCGGCGCGCCGGGAGCGATCTCGGCCGCCAACGCCGGCACGATGCAATCGAACACCGGCAGCAGCGGGGCGGCACCCGCGGCGAACTCCAACGGCGCGAAGGTCTTCGCCTCGAACTGCGCGACCTGCCACGGCGCGCAGGGCGCCGGCGTCCCCGGCTCGTTCCCGCCGCTGGCGAACAATCCGATGGTCACCGGCGACCCGAACAAAGTGATCGGCATCGTGCTCAGCGGATTACACGGCGCAATCTCGGTGAACGGCCAAACCTACAACGGACAGATGCCGCCCTGGAAGGGCACGCTCTCGAACAAAGACGTCGCAGACGTGATCACCTACATCCGCGCCTCGCTCGGCAGCAACCACGCCTCCGCCGTCACGGAAGCGCAAGTTAAAGGATACAAGCCGTAGGATGAGTGCGGCTGCTCGCGTTACCGGCAGCGGGAGCCGTCGTACAAAAGGAGCGCCGCGGTGCGGTCCACGGCGATGATGCTGCGATGGCGGCCGTAGGTTGGGTCCTCCGTCACGTGGCTCGCGGGAGCCACGATCCACGCCCGCGGTGCGTCGCAGATGACGGTGCGCGGATCCAACGCGCCTAGTTGAGGATCGCCGTCGTTTGGCGGAGCGAGCGTTCGGACTTCCGGCCGGGTGTAAAACAGCAGTGCGTTGCCGCCGGAAACGCCTTGAATGGCGACGACGTCGCCCGACCGGCGTTGTTGCTCGATCAGCGCCGCGAGGCGGGGCACCGGCTTGAAGACTTCGGCGTGAGGGAACACGGTGACCGCGACCACGTCCACCGCAATCACGCACGCAACCGCGAGCGCATAGGGCGCGGCGCGTACGGTGCGCGCGTGCGCCACCAGCCACGCCGTCAGCACGGAACCGGCAAAGATCGCGAGGGCCATTCCTACGAGCGGCGGCACGGCGGTCGCGACTTCCGCGGTTAGGCGGTTGTTGCGCGTGAAGAGCCAGATGGCGAGAGCCAGCGCACCGATCGTAACGGGAACGATCGCCGCCGAGACCGCGGCGGAACGCGTGGCGCCGCGGCGCACGAGACCGTCGAAGTAGATCGCGGTAATGATGGCGAGCGCCGGAAATTCGAGCGCCACGTAATTCGGCAGTTTCGTGCGCGCGAAACTGAAGAAGAGCAGCGGCGCGACGATCCAGACGAAGCTGAGGCGCAACAGGCGCAGTTGCTCGGTGGGCTGCGACGCGCGGCGCAACTGCCCGAGGGCGTACACGACGGCGGCCGGAAAGAACGCAATCCAAGGAAAGAACGCGAGGATGATCACCGGCACGTAGTACCAAATCGGCCCGGCCTGGTTCTCGATCACGCCGACATATCGGCCGACGGTATATTCGCCGATCAGCGTGCGCAAGGCCGCGAGGCCGTCATGCGCCGCCACGGCGGCCGGCCACGGAATGACGACCGCGCAAAACGCGATGAGCCCGAGCACCCACGCGCGCGCCGTTGGGAGATTCGTCGGCTCTGCGCGGCGGTTCCACAGATAGTACGGCACGATGACCAGCAACGCCGCGACCGGCGCCACGAGCCCTTTGGCGAGGAAACCAAAGCCGGCCGCGATCCATCCGAAAACGAAATAGCGGTCGCGCCCGGTCTCGAGTCCTCGGAACCACCAAAGAATCGTCAACGCGATGGCGAGATCGAGCAGCGCGTCCATGATCGCGAGCCGGCCGATCACCACCTGCATCAGACACGTCGAAAGGATGACCGCAGCATAGGCGCCGATTCGGCCGTCCGCCTGACGCGCGACGGCATAGCCCGTGACCGCAGAAAGCGCGATCGTCGCCAGTGCCGAGGAGAGTCGCAACGCGAACGCCGTCACGCCGAAGTGCATCGCAAAGAGCGCGCCGATCCAAAAGTAAAGTGGCGGCTGCACGAAGTACGGCGCGCTGTTGAGATGCATGATCACCCAGTCGTGGGTCAGCAGAATCTCGCGCGCAACCTCGCCGTACGCCGTTTCGCTGTTGTCCCAGAGAGTACCGGCGCCCAAACCCGGAAGTGTGACGAGCGCCGCGACCACCGCGCCGATCGTCGCGGCGCGGACGGGTGCTCCAATGGCGCGCAGACGCAGCACGAAAGGCCTTTTGACTGCAGGACAGGGAAATCTTTGTGCGTTCGAATGTTGCCTATCTCTCTGCGCCCGAATGGCCGGCGCGCCGTCGTCGTCGGCGCGGGCAACGTCGCCGCGCGCAAGGTCGAAGCGCTCCTCGCGGCAGGCTATCCGATTTTCGTCGTAGCTCCGGCAATCTCGCCGCGCCTTGAATTGCTCGTGGGCGAACGGAAGATAACGTGTGCAAGACGTGGCTACGACGCGGCGGATCTCGGAGATGCGGCGCTCGCGATCGCGGCGACGAACGACCGCGACCTCAATGGGCGGGTCGTCTCGGATGCCCGCGCACGGCGGGTGCTCGTCTGCGACGCGTCCGATGGGGCTCGCGGCGACTTCACCATCCCGGCCACGCAACGCATCGGCTCACTAACGATCAACGTCGATTCCGGCGGCGCCGCTCCGGGGTTCGCCGCCCGCGTCGCGCGCGAGGTCGCGCAGTATCTCGGGCGCGAGTATGGCGAGGCCGTCGCGAATCTCGGCCGTATCCGGGCCTACGTCAAGGAGCATTTCGCTGCGGAAGAGCGCGGCGCCATTCTGGAGGCGCTCTCCGAAAAACCCGTCAACGAGCTAGCCGCGATGAACCCGACGACGCTCGTCTGCGCAACGCGCCGCAGTTCGCTCGCGATGATACAGAGCCGGTCCGTCGCGGCGCGGTTGGCGCAGCGCGGCATTGCAACGACGATGCTCGAGATCACCACGCACGGCGACGCACATCGCGACCGGCCGATCGACCAGCTCGGCGAGACCAACGTGTTCGTCAAAGAGCTGGAGCGCGCATTGCGCGACGAGCGGGCCGACTATGCCGTTCATTCCTGCAAAGACCTCCCCAGTACGCTCGCCGACGGCATCTCGCTGTGCGCGGTCGGCGCGCGCGAAGATCCGCGCGACGCCTTCTGCAGCGAGCGCTATCCTTCGTTCGAAGCCTTGCCGCCCGGCGCGGTGATCGGAACGTCGAGTCCGCGCAGGCGAGAGCAGCTCGCGGCCCTGCGCCCCAACCTGCGATTCGAGAGCATCCGCGGCAACGTCGATACGCGACTGCGCAAGCTCGCGGAGGGCGACTTCGATGCGATCGTCTTAGCGATGGCCGGCCTGAAGCGCTTAGGCGTCGCGGCACGGCACACGATCCCATTCCCTCCGGATGTTCTCGTGCCGGCCGTCGGCCAGGGCGCTTTGGCGATCACGATTCGTGCCGCGGACACGTGGCTCGGTGAGATCATCGCTTCTGTCGTCAACGACGCCCCCACCCAGCTGTGCGTGGAGTGTGAACGCGCGGCACTGCGCGCGCTGCAGGCCGGGTGCAGCGCCCCAATCGGCGTACATGCGGCGCGCGAGGGCGGAATAATGCGCGTCGCGCTGGCGGTCGCGCGCACCGGAAGCATTCTGCGGCAGGCGGCGGAAGAACCGGTCGACACGCTCGCACAAGCGCAGGCACTCGGCCGCCGCATCGCGCAGCAAGCCGCATGATCGTTCTGCGCCCGCGGCGCCTCCGGCGCAGCGACGTCGTGCGCGCGCTCGTCCGCGAGCATCGCGTTGCAATCGAGCAGCTCGTCCAGCCGATCTTCGTCTCGGAGCGCCCGGAGGATGCAGGCCCGATTGACGCCATGCCCGGCATGTCGCGCTTCGACATTGCCGCCGCGGTCGAGTACGCGCGCGAGATTTTCGGATTAGGGGTGCGCAGCGTGCTGATCTTCGGAATCCCCGCCGCAAAAGATGCGGCGGCGACCGGAAGCTATGCGCCGGACGGCGTGGTTCAACAGGCGATTCGTGCGCTCAAGCGCGAGTTGCCCGAACTGCTGGTGATGGCCGATCTCTGCGCGTGCGAGTACACCGATCACGGTCACTGCGGCATACTGGACGAGCGAGGCGACGTTGCGAACGACGCGACGGTCGAGCTGCTGTCGCGCATCGCCGTCAGCTATGCCGAAGCGGGCGCCGATCTGGTGGCGCCTTCGGACATGATGGACGGCCGCGTCGGCGCGATCCGCGCCGCACTTGATCGGCAGCGCTACACGGACGTCGCGATCATGGCCTACAGCGCGAAGTATGCGTCGGCATTCTACGGGCCTTTTCGCGACGCCGCCGGTTCCGCGCCGCAGTTTGGCGATCGTCGCGCGTACCAGATGGACCCGTCCAACGCGCGCGAGGCCCTGCGCGAGATCGCGCTGGACATCGAACAGGGCGCCGATATCGTCATGATCAAGCCGGGCCTGCCGTACCTCGACATCCTGCGAGCGGCGCGCCGCCGGTTCGACGTACCGATCGCCGTCTACAACGTCAGCGGCGAATATGCGATGCTGCAAGGGGCCATCGAACGCGGCTGGCTCGACGGCCAACGCGCGGTGGACGAGCTGCTCAGCTGCTTCGTGCGGGCCGGCGCGGATATCGTGATCACCTACTTTGCGGCCGAATATGCGCGACGCCACGCTTGACATTCTTCTGCTCGCGGGCGGTGCGGCGCGGCGCTTCCCGGGGAAGCTGATGCAGCGCGTTGACGGCGTGCCGATGCTGCAACGAACGTACGAGGCGCTGAAGACGACCGGCCGGCGCATTTGGATCGTAGCCGACGGTCCGTTGCCGGCCGGCGTGAATGCCGCGATCGACGCGCCGCTGCTCGTGGATCGCATCCCCTATCGAGGGCCGCTGGCTGCAATATGCGATGCGTGCGGCGCGGTGCGCTGCGACTACGTGTTCGTCGCGGCGGCCGACATGCCTGAGCTGCAGGCTTGCGTCGTCGAGCGTCTCGCAGAGGTGCGCCGGCCAGGTGACGAGGCGGTCGTGCCCATCCACGGCGGCTCGATCGAGCCGCTCGCCGCGCTCTATCGGCGCAGCGCCCTACTCGACGCGTGCCCGGCGCTGCGGAACAATGACACGCATTCGATGCACGCACTGATCGAACGGCTCGCAACGCGCTTCGTCCCGTTGCCGGCGGCCTATTTCACGAACGTCAATCGTCCCGGCGATCTTTCGGCGGCGAGAAACGCCCCATGAAGCTGGAACGCTCGATCGCGGCCTTTGCTCGCGCGCGCAAGACGATCGCGGGCGGCGTGAACTCGCCCGTGCGCGCACTCGGTGCCGTCGGGCTGTCGCCCGTTTTTGTGAAGAGCGGAGTGGGCGCAATGCTGTACGATCTCGACGGTCACGAGTACCTCGATTACATGATGTCGTGGGGCGCGTTGCTCTTCGGGCACGCGGCGCCGGCGATCACCCGCGCCATCGCGAACACGGCGCTAAGAGGAACGTCGTTCGGCGCGCCCACCGAGCTCGAGAGCGAACTGGCCGAAACGATCGCCGGCATGATGCCGTCGCTGCAACGCATGCGCTTCGTTTCCAGCGGAACGGAAGCGACGATGAGCGCGATCCGGTTGGCGCGCGGGTTTACCCAACGGCCGAAGATCGTGAAGTTTGCGGGCTGCTATCACGGCCACGCCGACGCGTTCTTGATCGCATCGGGTTCCGGTGCGCTCACGCATGGAGTGCCGGATTCTCCCGGCGTCACCGCTGCGAGCGCCGCGGACACGGTCGTCGTTCCCTTCAACGACGCAGCCGCTGTGGAATCCGCCTTCGCCCACAGTGCCGGCGCCATCGCCGCGGTGATCGTCGAGCCGTATCCGGCGAACATGGGGCTCGTACTTCCGCTGACCGGATTTCTGCCGCGGTTGCGCGAGCTCTGCACGGCCCACGGCGCGCTGCTGATCTTCGATGAAGTGATCACGGGTTTTCGCGTGGGACCCGGCGGGGCGCAAGGGCGCGAAGGCATTACGCCCGACCTCACGACCCTCGGGAAAATCATCGGCGGGGGCTTACCGGTCGGCGCGTTCGGCGGCAGGGCCGACGTCATGGCCCACCTCTCGCCCGACGGTCCGGTCTATCAAGCCGGAACGCTTTCGGGCAACCCTCTCGCGATGGCGGCGGGCGTTGCGACGTTGAGCGCAATCGCCGCCGACCCGGCGCTCTACGACCGGCTGGCTGAATTGTGCGCGAGGCTGTGCGACGGCTTGGAAGAGGTGCTCAACCGTCACGGCGTCGAGCACTGTTTGCAGCGAGTGGAATCGATGTTCTCAATCTTCTTCACCAAGGGGCCGGTCGCCGATTTGCGCCGAGCGCAAGAGTCGGATCGAGGGCTTTTCGCGAAATACTTCGGCGCCATGCTCGACAACGGCATCTACGTCGCTCCGTCGCAGTTCGAAACGAACTTTCTCTCCGCCGCCCACACGGCGGCCGACGTCGATCGCACCGTCACGGCGGCGAACGCGGCACTCGACGAAATCGCCGCCGCGAGTACTGTCTGATGCCGATTACCTGTATCGGCCTCTCGCATCACACCGCGCCGGTCGAGGTCCGCGAGCGCCACACGTTCCCCACGTCGCGCATGGCCGAGGCGCTGGTCGCGTTACGCGACTACGAAGCCGTGCAGGAAGCGGTGATGCTGCAGACGTGCGGGCGCCTCGAGATCTACGCCGAGCTCGACGATTACGAGCGCGGCGTTACGCAGATCAAATCCTTCTTGGCAAACTTCCGGCACGGCGCGACCGGCTACGATCTGGAGTCGTACCTCTACACCCACTTGGGCCACGTAGCCGTCGAGCATCTCTTTCGCGTCTGCACCGGCCTCGATTCCATGCTGATCGGCGAAGCGGAAGTTCTGGGTCAGGTGAAAGACGCGTACGTCGCCGGCGCGCAAGCCAAATCGTTGGGGCGCACGCTGCATCGGCTGTTTCACGATGCGCTGGCGGCGGGAAAGACGGCTCGCGCACAGACGCGGATCGGCAGCGCATCGGCGTCCATCGCCACTGCCGCCGTGGCGGCCGCGCGCTGCCGTTTGGGTTCGCTCGAGGACAAATCGGTGCTCGTCGTCGGCGCGGGGAAGATGGGCAAGACGGCCGTCCGACGTCTCCGTAGTGAAGGCGCCGCGCGCGTGATCGTCGCGAATCGAACGCTGTCGCGCTCGCGCGATCTCGTCGCCGAGGCCGGTTTCGGTGAAGCGATCGAGATGCCGGGACTCGTTGAAGCGATCGCGCTGGCAGACGTCGTCGTCGCCTCAACCGGCGCGTCGCACTTCATCCTCAATCACGAGCGCGTCGCGGCGGCCATGGAACGCCGGTCCGATCGACCGCTGTTCATCGTCGACATCGCGGTGCCACGAGATGCCGATCCAATCGTGGCGACGATTCCGAACGTCTCGCTCGTTGACATCGATGGCCTGAAGGCACTCGTGGATCAACGGCTCGAAGAACGCCGCGAGGCGATTCCGGCAGTCGAGGAAATCATCGCCGAGTACGTGGAGCGTTTCGAGCGTTGGTATCGTCAACGCAGCGCCGTCCCCGTCATCGCGCGCCTGACGCAGAAAGCGGAAGCGATTCGCGCGGCCGAACTCGAGCGGCTGCTGACGCGCTGTCCCAATTTAGACGACCGCGAACGCATGCTGGTGACCGGCATGACGATGACGATCGTCTCGAAGCTCTTGCATTCGGCGATCCTAAAGATTCGCGAGAAAGCAACGACCGGCGAGGAAGAAGCGCTCTCCAACGCGCGCGTGCTCGACGAGCTCTTCGACTTGGGAACCGTGGCCGACGTGCGTGAGTAGGGGCTGCCCGACGGTCTATTTGGTCGGTGCAGGCCCGGGCGATCCGGGCCTGTTGACGTTACGCGCCGCCGAGCTCCTTCGCGACGCCGACGTGCTGCTCTACGACGCACTGGTCAGCGACGCAATCCTCGCGCTCGCGCCGAAGCGCTGCGACCGGATCTCTGTCGGCAAGCGGGGCGGCGCGCCCTCGATGGCCCAATCCGAGATCGAAGCGTTGATGGTTGCGCGCGCGCGCGATGGGTGCCGAGTCGTACGCCTCAAGGGCGGCGACCCGTTCGTCTTCGGGCGCGGCGGCGAAGAGGCGCAAGCTTTGCGCGCCGCCGGGATAGATTTCGAGGTCGTGCTGGGTGTGACGTCGGCGACGGCCGTGCCCGCATATGCCGGAATCCCGTTGACACACCGCAAGCACGCGGCGGCGTTCACCGTCGCCACCGGGCATGAAGATCCCGCGAAGACGCTTTCCGGCTTGGATTGGAGCAAACTTGCCGATCCGCAACGCACGTTGGTCCTCTTGATGGCAACGGCAACGCTGGAGTACATCGTTGCGGAGTTAACGGCCCATGGCGTGCCGCCGGAGCTGCCGGTCGCCGTGATCCAAGATGGGACGCGCCCGACGCAGCGCGTCGTCGTCGGATCCCTGGCGACCATCGCAAAACGCGCGCGCGAGGAGCGCATCGGCTCTCCGGCCGTCATCGTGATCGGAAACGTCGTTGCGCTGCGCGACGAGTTGCGGTGGTACGATCGCCGGCCGCTCTTCGGCAAATGCGTGCTGATCACGCGCGCGGGCCATCAATCCGAGGAGTTCGCGCGCGCGTTGCTCGCGCGCGGCGCGCAGCCGATCGGTGCGCCGACCATCGAGATCGAGCGGGACCTCGATGCGCGCATTGACCTGTCGGCATTGCCGTCCTACGCGTGGATCGTCTTCACGTCGCAAAACGGGGTGGAGGCGTTCTTCAGCGACCTTGCGGAACAGCGGGCCGACGCTCGTGCGCTTCAAACCGCGCGCGTTGCGGCGATCGGCGATGCGACCGCGGCGCGTCTGCTGCATTTCGGCGTGCGTGCCGATCTGGTTGCGCCCGCATTCGTCGCCGAAGAGCTTGCGAGCGCGCTGATAGCCAACTCCGCCCCGCGGGATCGAACGTTGCTGTATCGCGCCCGGGACGCGCGCGACGTTCTACCCGACGCGTTGCGCCGGGCGGGGCGATCGGTGACCGCGATTGCTGCGTATTCGACGACCGTTCCGGCGGACGACGCCTTCGCCGAAAAAGTCCGCGACGCCGACGTGCTGACGTTCACCAGCGCAAGCACCGTACGGGGTTTCGTGAGCCTCCTCGGCGACAAAACGCGCGCCACGGCGGCGGCGCACGGAAAATGCGTCGCCTGTATCGGTCCAATAACCGCAAGCGCGGCGCAGGATGCGGGACTGAACGTTGACGTGATCGCACAGCGCTACACGACCGCCGATCTGCTCGCGGCGCTCGAAGCGCATTTGGCAGCGCGCCCGTGATGCAAGTCGCCGGGGGCTTCGCGTTTGCCGCCGCTATCGCGCTGCTGGCCTATCGTGCGCGAACTCTCGACGCTTCGGGCGCGGTCGCCGCGGTCGCGGTCGGCACCGCAATCTTTGCGACGCTCGGCTGGGCCGGCGCAGCCGTGCTGCTTTCGTTCTTCGTGCCGGCGTCGGCCTTGACGCGTCTGCCTCATCGCGCGACGCAACCTGTGGGCGATCACGACGAACGCCGCACTGCCGCGCAGGTTTCGGCCAACGGGGCGGTCGCGGCTCTCTGCGCGCTGGGCGCAGCCGCGATCTCACCGGCATTTGCGGCCGGGTTCGCCGGCGCGTTTGCCGCGGCGGCGGCCGATACGTGGGGTACCGAAATCGGCGTTCGTTTCGGGGGCAGCCCGGTGTCTATTCTGAGTTTTCGGCGGATCGCTCGCGGTCGATCCGGCGGCGTGACCGCAGCCGGAACGGTGGCAACTGTCGTCGGCGCATTAGTCGTCGCCGCAACCGCCTCAGCCTTGCACCTCGCCGCCTTTTCGTCCGTTGCCATCGGCGGTGTCGCGGGCGCGCTCGTCGATTCGGTGTTAGGAGCGACGCTTCAATCGGCGCGCTGGTGCGAGAACTGCCGCTGCGAATGCGAAACGAAACGGCACGGCTGCGGCGCGTTAACGACGTTACGGCGGGGCGTGAGCTGGGTGGAGAACGACGCCGTCAACGTCGCTGCGACGCTGGCCGGCGCCGCCGTTGCGCTCGCTCTGCGCTCCCCATGACACCCACCCCGGCGCCGGCTCGCGCGCAAAAAGCTCGATGCGCGGACGGTCGCCGCACAGCTGCTCGATCATCGCCCGAAATATGCCGGGCTTGCGGCTATGCTCGATTCGCGGCGCGAGCACGACCTGCGCCTGTGCCAAGTCGCGCACGGGAAAAGGACGGCCGCCGCGCATCGTGGTCGCGGCTAAGACGAACTCGCTCGTCGGCTTGGTAAAGGTGGGCGGAATGCCTTGGCCTCGAATGATCTCTCCGCGGCGGTTCGTCTTGACCCAAACGTAGAGCACGCCGCGAAAGTGGAGCTGCCAGCGTTCGATCAACTCAATAGCGTAGTGCAGGCGCGGTCCGGTGGCCCACAGGAAGAGCGCGGCTCGCTTGGACATGATCTCGCGCACGGGGAGCGTCGCGAGCGCGGACTGCGTCATCAAGGCATAGTGCTTTGCCGCAGCCGCGTCCTTGATCGGACTGCCGTAATACGACCACGGCGGGTCGGCGTAGACGATGTCAAAGGGGCCCCGCGGTAGGGGCGGGACGCTCCGCGGGGCGACCGCCGGCGCGCGGCGCGCGAGACGCGACGCATGGGCCCCGCGGTCACTCATTCGCGCGCCTCGCCGAGGTCACGAGCCGGGGCGGCTGCACGTTCAAAGCGAAGAGAGAAGGGTCCATGAGTGCAGCGCTTGGCGCACAGGCTCGATTTGGGCGGGCAACGCTCGTTTCAATGGGCATTCATTTGCTCGTTGCGCTCCTGATCCCGGCGCTGGCCTGGACGAGCTCTGCCGGTGCGCCCGTCGAGACGATCAGCTTCACTCACATTTTGCACATCCAGGTCACCCCGCCGCGGCCGGTGCAACACGCCCGGCGAGCGTTGGCGCCGCGTCACAGCCTTCGCCCGCAGATCACGTTCGTGACGAGCGCTCGGACCGTCGCGCTCTCGCCGCACCGCCACGCGTCACCGGCGCCGATGGCCCTGCACGCGGCGCCCGCCGCCCCCGCGATGGCGACCGTGTCCCAAACCGGCGAAGGGAGCTCCAACGGAGTAGCGCAGACCAATGTCACGCCGCCGCCGCAGGCCCGAGCCGTCGCCAGCGTGGGGACCCATCAGGTCGCCGGCTACATGCCGTTTGGAGCGCAGCAGCCGGACCCGGTCCTCAATCCGGACGTCAAGAAGCAACTGGACGCGCTCGGCGTTCACGTCACGCTCCTCGTCACGGTCGGCGACGATGGCCGCACCGAGAACGTCGTGTTTACGCCGACGCTCGACCCCGCGATGGAAACGCGCATTCGCTCGCTGCTCGCCGACGCGGCGTGGGACCCGGCGGTCTGCGGCGGCGGAGTATCCTGCGAAGGCCACGCGACAATAAAGCTGTAGCCTACAGTATCGACTTTCCGAGAGCGGAACAGATCAGTCCCACGGCGAGCGCGGCCGTCTGATTGCGATGATCTAGGATAGGATTGATCTCCACGATCTCGATCGAGCCGAGTTGACCGCTGTCGTACAGCATCTCCATGACCAGATGCGCTTCGCGATAACTGAGTCCGCCTTGAACGGGCGTCCCGGTTCCCGGCGCTTCGCTCGGATCGATGGCATCCATGTCGAACGAAACGTGGATCGGGCGATCCTCGCCTCCGGCGATCGCGCGCGCCTCTTCCATCACGTGCATCAGGCCCCGCTTGTCGACGTCGCTCATCGTAAAGGCCTTCACGCCGAGCTCCCGCAACATGCGCTTCTCGCCGGGATCGACGTCGCGCAATCCGATCTGCACCGTTTGCTCGGCGCGCGCTACGCCGTTGTGTAACGCAAAGTAAAGCGGCATGCCGTGAACGTTACCGCTGCGCGACGTCTCCGGGCTGTTGATGTCGGCGTGCGCGTCCACCCAAATTAGGCCTGGTGGAGCGCCGCGTCCTCGCGTCAATCCGGTGAGAGTACCCATCGCGATCGAATGGTCCCCGCCCAGCACGATGGGAACGCCCTTTTCTTTCACCGCATCTTCCACCAGCTCCGCGAGCCGGCTGCACGCCGCTTCGATGACGTCGAAGTATTTCGCCGACGTGTCTTGGGTCTCTGCGGACTCTCGAATCGGCACCACGAGGTCGCCGCGGTCCACGATCGTTGGAATGCCGAGCGTGCGCAGTCGCTCGTGCAGCTTGGCGTAGCGGACCGCCGATGGTCCCATGTCCACGCCGCGCCGACTCGCGCCTAAATCCATCGGAACGCCGATGATGTCGACGCGCGGCACCGTTGCAGCGACCGTTATCACGTCGCGCTACTTCGTGTTGCCGGCGCGCACGACCCGCAGCGCTATCACGCGCAGCACGCCGGCGACCGGAACCGCAACCAGCATTCCCAAGAGGCCGGCGAGCTCCGCGCCGATCAGGAGCGATAGCAAGACGATGAACGCGCTGAGCTTCACTTGGCGACCGACGATGTTTGGCGCGATGAGGTGGCCCTCGATTTCGTAGATCGCAACGAACGCGACCGTCACGAACAACGCGTTGAACCATCCGTTGGTAAGCAGTGAAGAAGCGAACGCCGGGATGAAGGCGAGCACCGCGCCCACGTACGGAATCAAGTCGCCGAGCGCGGCGAGCAGCCCGAACAGATACGGATACGGCACCCGCAAGAACAGGAGCACGACGGTGATCAGGACTCCGACGGAAATCGCGACGATCAGTTGGCCCCGAATGAAGCTGCCGATTACGTCGTCGATATCGTTGAGAAAGACCAGCGTCGCGCGCCAGCGCCGCTCCGGAACGATCGCCGCGAGACTGGTCTTCAGGTTGTCGAGATCCAACAGCAGATAGGCCGTGAGAATTGGAACGATGATGAAAACGGCGATAACGGCGAACGTGCCCGCGAGCACGACGATCAGGTGACCGAAGGATTGCAGACCGCGCGTCGCGACCCACGCGCCGAACTGCTGCGGCATCTTCGCCAGCTCGACGCGGACGAACGCCGGCATGCGCGACGTCAGAGGGTCCCGAGGATCGTAGAGGATCGAATGGAGCCGATCCGCGAGCGACGGGTAGTGCGAAACCAGCGCGGAGGCGTCGTCGCTGATGCGCGGCACGATAAAGAAACCCACCAGCGCCAGAGCGCCGAGAGTCGCGGCGTAGACCACGACGATCGCAGCGACGAGCGGCATGCGTCGCTGCAAGCGATGGACGGCCGGATAGATCAGGTACGCGAGAAAGACGGATCCGATCAGAATGAAGACGACGGTGTGGATGCTGCCGAGAATCGCAAGAATAAACTGCCCGGCGTACAGCGCCAGTACAATCACCATCAAGACCTTGAGGGCGTAGGTCAATCGTGCATCGGTCATCCAGCGCCAGGGATTCGAGTGCGGCTCCCGCATGCGGCTGGCTTCACCGTCTGGACGAGCGAGCCCCGTGAAGCCTGCTAGCAGGAGTTGTGCGCAACGCGAGCGGATAGTCCGCGCAATGTCGCGACGTGCAATCGCCACATTGACGCTTGCGTTCTGCGTGGTCGCCGCCTGCGCGCTTCCGGCGACTGCGTACGTTCCGCCGTCGCTCCGCGCCTTGAGTCACGACGTGCGGACCATCGCGCGGCACGTTCCTGCCGCGATCGCCCTCGACGTGCTGGATCTCGACACCGGTTACACAGCGGGCTTCAACGCGTCGCAGAGCATGCCGGCGGCCTCCACGATTAAGGTTCCGGTGATGGTTGAGGTCTTCGATCAGTTGGAGGCGGGCCGCTTCGATCTGAATCGCCGCGTCGAGCTGACGGCTTCCGATAAAGACTACGGGTCCGGCGACCTATGCGACGCACCGGTCGGCGAGACGTTCTCGGTCGAGCAGCTACTGGCAAAGATGATCGACATCAGCGACAACACTGCCACGAACATGCTGATCCGGCTCGTTGGGCGCCGCAGCATCAACGCGAAGATGGGCGAGCTCGGCCTGCGGCGCACGCACCTGGCGCAAGACGTACGCACCGACGATTGGGCGATCCGGCGAGCGTTGCGCACGTCGGCGGGCGACCTGGTCCACTTGCTGGCGCTGATGGCGCACGGGGAACTCGTCGACGAGTGGTCGTCGAAGGAGATGATCGGGCTGCTGGAAGCCGATCAGATCAACACGCTGCTTCCGGCGCCGCTGCCCGAAAATATTCCGATCGCGCATAAGACCGGCTCGTTGGTCGATACCCTGAACGATGCCGGCATCGTCTATGCGGCGGACGCGCCCTACGTGATCGCGGTGATGACCACCGCGTTGCCGTCAAAAGACTTAGGACGCGCCTTCATTCACACGATCTCGCGGCTCGCCTACGCCGACGAGCTGCAATCGGCGCGCTGGCGCACGCAAATCACGCCCGCTACGACCGACACGTCACCCGACGTGCCGTATTGGGACGCGGGCAGCCCGACGCCGAACCCGCAGTTCCCTAGACGCTGACTCGAGTCGACGCGTACGCGCGCGTGAGCCAGGACTCGTAGCGGGGCTCGCGTCCGGTAACGATCCGGTTGTACAGCTCGTTCAAGCGACGGGTCACCGGACCAATCTTTCCGTCACCCACGGTGCGCCGATCGACCGAAGCGACGTGTCCGATCCCCGCGGCCGTTCCGGTAAAGAATACTTCCTGGGCACAGTAGAGCTCGCCGCGATCGATGGCTCGTTCGACGACCTCGATGCCCAGCTCGTCGCGCGCGAGATCCATGATCGCCTTGCGCGTCACGCCTTCGAGCACGTTCTGCGAGGGATCGGGAGTGTAGAGAACGCCGCGGCGTACCAAGAAGATATTCTCGGCGGATCCCTCGGACACGTGACCATCGTGCGACAGCAGAATTGCCTCGTCGTATCCGTTGAGGATGGCCTCGCTCTTAGCCAAGGCGGAGTTGACGTAAAGCCCCGTGATTTTTGCACGCGGCGGCGCCATGGTGTCGTCGGTTCGCCGCCAGGAGCTCACGCAGACGTGCAGACCCTTCGACGTATCGAGGTACGCAGTGAACGGCACCGGGACGATCGCGAAGGCGTCCGGCACGTTGTGCAGGCGAACGCCGATGTCTTCGGCCGCCTTGTAGGCAAAGGGGCGGATGTAGATGTCGGTCCGGTAATCGTTACGCAGACAGAGCTCGACGGTCGTTTCGATGAGCTCGTCGACGCCCATGGGCAGCCCGATGGTCAGGATCTTCGCGGACTGCGTCAAACGCTCGTAATGGTCGCGCAGCAGCACCAGAAAGAGCTCCCGGTCGTCGGCGGACCAATAGCCCCGAATTCCTTCAAAGCAGCCGGTGCCGTACTGCAGGCCGTGCGTGAGCAGTCCGACCGTGACGTCAGCATACCGGGCAAAGCCGCCTCCGGCATAGACCGTAACCGAAGAAAGATCCATGCGTGTGCTCCCTCTGCGGCCCGTGTTGCCTGCGCCCGAAAGAACTCCTTTGGCCAAAGGACCCGATGCAGTGGGAGCTCGACGACCGCGGGCGAATTTCTGTACATCATGAAATCGCGATATCTTCGGCTGACCGCTCCGCTGGTGCGAGACGGCGACCGATTGCGGAAGGCAACGTGGGACGAGGCCCTGGCCACTGCGACCGGCTTTCTGCGTGACGCTCGCACTCGGAACGCGACGCGCTCGTACGGCATGTTCAGTTGCTCGAAGGCGACGAACGAGATGAACTACATCGCGCAAAAGTTCGCTCGCGTCGTAATGGGCAGCAACAACGTTGACAGCTGCAACCGTACTTGACACGCTCCTAGCGTCGTCGGTCTGACGGCGGTCTTCGGGGCAGGCGGCGGCACGAGCTCCTACGAGGAAGTCGCAGGGGCCGACGTCATCGTACTGTGGGGCTCGAATGCGCGCGAGACGCATCCGATCTTCTTTCATCACGTGTTGCGCGCCATCCGGAAGGGCGCAAAACTCTACGTCGTCGATCCGCGCCGCACGTCGAGCGCGCGCTGGGCGCAGGGGTGGCTCGGCTTGGACGTTGGTTCCGATATCGCGCTCGCGAATGCGGTCGGCCGCGAGATCCTCGAACGGGGTCTGGAGAATCGGGAGTTCATCGAGCACGCGACCAGCGGCTTGGAGGAATATCGCGCGACGCTTGCGCCCTACACGCTCGAGTACGCGCAACGCGTCACGGGCGTGCCCGCGCAGGCGATTGCGGAGCTGGCTGCGGTCTATGCAACGGCGCAGCGCGCGCAACTCTGCTGGACTCTCGGGATCACCGAGCATCACAACGCGGTCGACAACGTTCGCGCGTTGATCAACCTGGCTCTCCTGTGCGGCCACGTGGGGCGATATGGCTCGGGCGTCAACCCGCTGCGCGGTCAAAACAACGTCCAGGGCGGCGGCGACATGGGAGCCATTCCGAATAAGTTCCCGGGCGGCCAAGACGTCGAGGACGCGGCGAACACCGAAAAGTTCGAAAAGGCGTGGAATGCGACGCTGCCGCGCGAACGCGGCTGGAATCTCACCGAAATGTTTGCCGCGATGGAGCGCGGCGAGCTCGACACGCTCTACGTCATCGGCGAGAACCCAGCCCAGTCCGAAGCCGATCAGTCGCATGCGACGGCGCTCCTGCGCGGCCTAAAGCACTTGATCGTGCAAGACATCTTTCTCACCAGGACCGGCGAGCTCGCCGACGTCGTCTTTCCCGCGAGCGCGAGCTGGTGCGAGTCCGAAGGGACGGTGACGAGCAGCGAGCGGCGCGTGCAGCGCTGCCGCAAGGCGCTCGAGCCGCCGGGGGAGGCGCGCGACGACATCTCGATCCTCTGCGAGCTTGCGCGGCGCTTAGGCCACGATTGGCCGCAGTATTCCGCGCAGCAGGCTTGGGATGAATGCCGTTCGCTCTCGCCGTGGCACGCCGGCATGAGCTACGAGCGTCTCGACGCGCTCGGCGGCATTCACTGGCCGTGTTACGACGAGTCGCATCCAGGCGAACAGTTCTTGCACGCGAGGTTGTGGCAAGAGCCGTTGCGGGGTCCGCGCGCGCCCTTCGCTGCCGTAGAGCACGATCCGCCGGTCGAGGCGCTCGACGACGCGTATCCGATTCGTCTGACGACGGGGCGTCGTTTGGACTCGTTCAACACCGGCGTGCAGAGCGGCGGCTATCGCTCGCCGCTGCGGCGAGGCGAGACGCTCGACATCTCCGTCGAAGACGCCGCGCGCTACGGCCTTAGTGATGGCGACGAAGTCCGCGTGAGCTCGCGGCGCGGCTCCGTCGTGTTGCCGGTGCGGATTGATCCCGGCTTGCGCGCCGGTCTGGTCTTCACGACGTTCCACTTCAACGACGCCGTCGCGACGAACGTACTGACGATCGACGCCACCGATCCACAGTCCGGCACCGCCGAGTTCAAGGCGTGCGCCGTGCGAATCGAGCCGGTGCGCACCGCGGCGACGGCATAGTGGATCTCCACTTCACGTCCGCGACGGCGACGCCGCTCGAGCGCGCGACAGTGGACGCGGCGCTGCAGTCGCGGCAGGCTGCGACGAACCTACCCGGTCGCCGTCATCTTCTGCTACCGCTGCTGCACGCGGTCAACGAACGCATCGGCTGGATCACCCCCGGCGCGCTGAACTATGTCGGCGCGCGTCTGGACGTGGCTCCGGCCGAGGCGTACGGCGTCGCAACGTTTTACAAGCTTCTTGCGACGCAACGGCTGTGCGCAGGCGAGGCGCCGCGTGTACTGCACGTCTGCGACGACATCGCCTGTCACTGCGCCGGTGCGAACGATGTTTGTGCCGCGCTCGAAGGCGCGCTCGGCCCGGAAGGCGCGACGAAGGACGACCGGCCGGTCTGGTTGCGCAGCCCCTGTTTGGGCCTCTGCGACCGCGCGCCCGCGGCGCTGCTGACGGTCGCGGGCGAGCATTCCTTCGCGCAACAGGTCGCGCCAATTGCGCCGTCGACGGCAACTGCGCTCGCGGCGCAGTCTGCCAACGGCACCGCTCTCACGCCGGCGCAGATCGGCGGGCCGGAGCTGCGGCTGTTGCAGCGCGTGGGGCGGTCGGACCCGGAGAGTCTCGAGGCGTATCGCGAGGCTAACGGGTATCGCGGACTGCGCCGTGCTTTGGAGCTCGGAATGGAACGGACGATAGCGGAAATCAGCGCGTCGAAACTGATGGGCCGCGGCGGCGCCGCGTTTCCGACCGGGCGAAAAATCGAGGCCGTCGCGCGCGCGCCGGCACGTCCACACTACCTGATCTGCAACGCCGACGAATCCGAGCCCGGCACGTTCAAGGATCGCATCTTGATGGAGCAGGATCCGTTCGCCATCGTCGAGGCGATGACGATCGCCGCGTACGCCGCCGGCTGCGAGTACGGATTCGTTTACGTTCGCGGCGAGTATCCGCTCGCTGCACGCCGCGTCGCGGCGGCGATCGAGGCGGCGCGCGCGGCGGGGCTGCTCGGCACGAATATCCTGGGAACGGAGCTTCGCTTCGACATCGAAGTGCGGCGCGGCGCCGGCGCCTACATCTGCGGCGAGGAGACGGCGCTCTTCAACTCGATCGAGGGCAAGCGCGGCGAACCGCGCAGCAAGCCGCCGTTCCCGGTTGACGTTGGGCTCTTCAAACAGCCGACGCTGATCAACAACGTCGAGACGCTGGCCAATTTGCCACCGATCATGCGCGACGGCGCGCAAACGTTCGCACGAACCGGGACGGCGGAGTCGACCGGAACGCGTCTTTTCTGCTTGTCGGGTTCCATCGCGCGGGCCGGGCTGTACGAGGTCGCGCACGGAACGACTCTGCGCGCGCTCATCGAGATGGCGGGCGGAGTGCCCAAGGGGCGTTCGCTGCGAGCGATTCTGCTCGGCGGTGCGGCCGGCACGCTGGTCGGTCCGGATGCGCTCGACCTTCCCTTGACGTTCGAAGACGCGCGCCGAGTCGGGACGACGCTGGGTTCGGGCGTCGTCATGCCGTTCGACGACAGGGTTGATCTGACGGCGATCTTGCGACGAATCGCGCGGTTCTTTCGCGACGAATCCTGCGGTCAGTGCGTCCCCTGTCGCGTAGGCACGGTTCGCCAGGAAGAGGCGCTCGAGCGACTCACCAACGGCCGGGAATCGTCCGGGCAACGATCGGCGGATATTTCGCTGCTCGACGACATCGGCCGCGCCATGCGCGACGCCTCGATCTGCGGCTTGGGGCAAACGGCGGCGAGCGTCATCGCGTCGGCCACGCGCCTGCAGGTCATCTAGGTTCATGCAAACTCGAGCGAACGTCGAGCTGACGATCGACGGCAGGGCGATCAGCGTTCCGCAAGGCGCGACAATACTCGATGCCTGCGCTCGCTTGGGCATCGCGACGCCGACGCTCTGTTTTCTCGAATCCCTCACTCCGGTGAACGCGTGCCGCGTGTGCGTCGTGGAGCTCGAGGGCGCCCGCGTGTTGGTTCCGGCCTGCGCGCGCAAGGCGGAATCCGGCATGGTGATACGTACGGATTCCGAACGCGTGCGCCACAGCCGCAAGATGGTGCTGGAGTTCTTGGCCTCGTCGGTCGATCTGTCCACCGCCCCCGACGCGCTGCGATACTGCGACGAGTATGGCGCGCAGGCGCAACGCTACGGCTCCGCGGCGGCGACGGTCGCGCAGCCGGTGAAGATCGACAACGAGCTCTACGTCCGGGACTACTCGAAGTGCATCCTCTGCTACAAATGCGTGGAAGCCTGCGGCGCCGACGCGCAAAACACGTTCGCGATCGCCGCCGCGGGGCGCGGGTTCGACGCCGCGATCGCCACCGAATATGACGTGCCCCTCCCCGACTCGGCGTGCGTCTATTGCGGCAACTGCATCGGCGTCTGTCCGACGGGCGCGCTCATGTTCTCCTCAGAGCACGAACTGCGCGAGCGTGGACTGTGGAAAGAGGACGAGCAGACTCGAACGGACACGATCTGCTCGTACTGCGGCGTGGGGTGTACGTTAACGCTGCACGTGCAAGACAACGACATCGTGAAGGTCACCTCGCCGGTTGAAAACGGCGTCACGCACGGGCATCTCTGCGTGAAGGGCCGCTTCGGCTACTCGTACGTCCAAAGCCGTCCCGAAAATGAGTGACGTGCATTCAGGCTCAGTCGAGGGACGAGTTGGGCGAAGCGTACCCGCCGAGGTCACCGCGCTCGACGGCGAGCGGCGTTCGACCAAACAGGACGAGGTCGTCGGCGAGGAGCCTCTCGAAATTCGACTGACGAGCGACGGACGCGCGCAGACGCTCGCGGTCACGATGCGCACGCCGGGGAACGATTTCGAGCTCGTCGCAGGTTTTCTCTATGGTGAGGGGATCGTGCGCTCGCGACGGGAGTTCACGGAGATCACCTACTGCCTCGATCCGGCGGTCGATCCGCAACAACGGTACAACATCGTGACGACGGAGCTCGCGACCGCCGCGCCTGTCGACGCTTCCCGGTTCGAGCGGCACTTCGTCACGAGCAGCGCCTGCGGAGTCTGCGGGCGCGCTCAACTCGATTCGCTCCGTGAGCTCGGGGTCGCGCCGCTCGACGACGACTTTGCGATCTGGCCGAGCGTTCTCTACCAGCTCCCGCAGCGAATGCGTGAGAGCCAGCGCGTCTTTGCCGCCACGGGCGGGCTTCACGCGGCTGCCTTGTTCGACGAATGCGGCGCTGCCGTCGCGGTGCGCGAGGACGTCGGCCGGCATAACGCCGTGGACAAACTCGTCGGCTGGGGCCTGCTCAATGGACGGCTTCCGTTCGAGCGCTCGATCTTGATCGTGAGCGGGCGCGCGGGTTACGAGATTTTGCAGAAAAGCGCGATGGCGCGCATTCCCGTCGTCTGCTCCGTTTCTGCGCCCAGCAGCCTCGCGGTAGAGCTCGCGCGCGAGTTCAACGTCACGCTCGTGGGCTTCTTGCGGGGCGAACGCGCGAACGTTTACTCCGGCACTGACCGCATACTCGCGAGCTCGCCTTTACCGTAGCGTTGCCAAAAACTCGCGTAAGAGCCGGTTGAACGCGGCGGGATTGTCGGCGTTCGCCACGTGACCGGAATCGGGAATAATGGCTAGCTGGGCGCCCGGAATGCCCGCGGCGATCTCTTCCGCTAGTGCGCGCGGCGCCACCGTGTCGTGTTCGCCGTAGGCGACGAGCACCGGAACGTCAATCGTCGGTAACACGGCGCGGTAGTCGCCGGTCCACGTCGCGTCTGTCGCGGCCAAGAACGACGCCAATGACTTGCACGCATACTGCTCGATGGTCTCCCGCATTCGAGCCGGCGGCAAGCCGAGCTTGGCGGCCCGCGCCTGGGCGAAGGCGCGCATGTTGCCGAGCTCTACGGCCTGCGCGCGAAGCTGTTCCGCGTTGCGCTCGGCGTCGGGGTACCGAGCGAAGCTTCCGAGGATGAGCATCGCCTCGACTCGTTGCGGAGCCCCTTCCCAAAGTTCGAACGCGACAACGCCGCCAAGGCTGCAGCCGACGACCGTGAAGCGTTTGGCGCCGAGCGAATCCGCGACAGCACAAACGTCCGCGGCGTAACCCGCTCGCGTAATCAACGCCGGATCCGGATCGGGAAGCGCGCCGTTGCCGCGTAATTCGATCGCGGCGCAGACGTACTCGTCGCCGAATGCCTCGAGCTGCCGATCCCAAATCGCGGCTGTCGACCCGACGCCGTGTACGAACATGAGCGCGCCGCGGGACTCCTCTGACGGCCGCGTAACGCGCGCGCCGGTCTGCGCGCCGTCACTCGCGGTGCAGCGAACGTTCTCGATCATGCGGCGCGTTTGCGCGCGATGAAGACCTGAAGTTCCTCAAACGTGCGAGCGTTCAAGACGTCCGCCTTCACGAGCCCGGCGCGGCGCGCCTGACCGACGGCGAATTCGATCGCCGCGAGGTCGCCGGTGCGATGCGCGTCGCTGTCGAGTGAGAGCGTCACGCCGCACTCCTTCGCCTTGCGCGCCAGCGGTGCGGGAAGATCGAGCCGCGCGGCCTGACCGTCGATCTCGAGCGCCGTGCCGGTGCGGGCCGCGGCGGCGAACACCGCGTCGTAATCGAACTCGTAGCCGGGCGAGCTTTCAAAGCGCCGTCCGGTCGGATGGCCGATGATCGTGACGTAGCGGTTTTCACAGGCGCGGATCAGCCGCGCCGTCATTTCGTCGCGCGACTGGCGGGTCGCGCTGTGTACCGAAGCGATGACCAGGTCGAGCTCCGCCAGCACCTCGTCCGCGTAATCCAGCGAGCCGTCGGGCAACACGTCTACCTCGCTCGCCTGCAGCGTTCGAATCCCAAAACGTCGGCCGAGCGCCGCGATCTGCTCGCGCTGCCGGCGGACGTCCTCCGGGGACATGCCGAAGCGCGTGCGCCCCTGCGAATGGTCGCTGATGGCATGGTACTCGTAGCCGCGCGACGCTGCCGCTTCGATCATCGCCTCGAGCGAGTCGTCGCCGTCGCTCCAGGTCGTGTGCATGTGGAAGTCGCCGCGCAGATCCTCGAGAGCAACGAGCTGCGGAATCGCGCGGTTGCGCGCCAGATCGATCTCATCGAGGCCGCTGCGCAACTCCGGCGGAACGTACTGCATGCCGAGCGCCTCGTAGACGCCCGCCTCGTCGGAGCAGGTCACGACGTCACCGGTTTCAAGGTTCAAGATGCCGTTTTCGCTCACGCGCAGGCTTCTGCGGACGGCATACTCGCGCAGCTTGATGTTGTGCTCGCGCGAGCCGGTAAAATGCTGGAGCAAGTTGCCGTAGAGATGATCCGGAAGCACGCGCAGATCGATCTGCAAGCCGCCCGGAAGCCACAGGCTCGCCTTGGTCGGGCCCTCGGCGAGCACCGCTTCGGCCTGGTTCCAGCCCGTGAAGTGAGCGATCACGTCGGCGGCGCGCGCCGACGTGCAGACGATATCGATGTCGCCGACGGTCACCTCGTTGCGGCGCACGCTACCGGCGAGCTGCAGTCGCTCTAACGGCGGACCCGATTCCAGGTGCGTCCGCACGTCGCGCGCAATGCGCAGCGCGATCGGCAGCGGGGTTCGCCGCTGCCGACCCTTATACGCGAGAATTCCGCGTTTCCAGTTGTCGATCGTCTTGCTTCCCAGACGCGGCACGCCGTCCAGCGAACCGGCGGCAATCGCGGCCTCCAAATCCGCAAGCGACGCGATTCCGTACTCCGTGAAGAGCATCGCCGCCGTTTTGGTGCCGATGCCGCTCACTCCGAGCACTTCGAGCAGCGTCGGCGGAAAACGCCGGTGCAAAGCGTCGAGCTCCGCGGCGCTTCCCGTCTGCACCAGCTGCTCGATGACGCCGCCGATCGATTTGCCGATTCCGGGAATCTTGAGATGCTCTCTCGTGACGACCAGATCTGCAAGCGGCGGCGCGTTTTCGACCGAGGCCGCGGCCTTCTCGAACGCCATATACTTGTAGAACGATTCGCCGGCCATCTCCATCAGCGTACGAATTTCCAGAAGCTTACGGGCGATTTCACTGTTGCTGATCACTGCAGAGTAGTGGAGTTGGCGGAAGACGCCGAATCATACTGCCGATGCCGCTCCTGCGCATGCGCGATGCGACGTTTGTCCGCGGAGATTGCCGGGCGGGGCCGATCACGCTCGACCTTCAGCGCGGCGACCGTGCGGCGCTCGTGCTCAACTCGTCGCGGGAAGCGGCGATCGCGGCTCGGCTCGCCTGCGGAATCGTCAAGGCATCGTCGGGCACCGTGTTGATCGGCGACTACGATCCACGCGTGCAATCGGTTCACTGCAAGCGCATCGCCGCGCTCGTTCCGCACGAGCCGGCCGCGTTGCACGCCGGTGATTTCTCACGATACGTCAAATACCGAGCCGCGCTGTGGAATGTTGACGAAGCGAACGCTCTTCGCGCCGCCGCTGTCGCGCGTCAACGGCTTCGCTCGATGCACGCGGCCTTTGCCTTACCGCTGATCGGTGCGCTCATCGGAAATCCGCAGCTCGTCGTGCTCGACCGACCGCAAGCGGCGTATGCCGCCGATATGCTGGCGCTGCTCGAGGCAAAGACTATCTTCTTCACGCACACGAGCGACGTCGAGGCCGCAGCGTTCGGACCGTTCGCGCCGCGCGCAAGACTGCGCGCATGAGAGCGCGGCCATTCGTCGCGATCGTGGCGGCGCGGCTGTACGCCGAGCTCGGCACGATCGAGTTTACTCTCTTGGCCGCGCTGCTCGTCGGAATGCTCGCACCCCAAGGTCTCGCGGGGCCGATTGCGTTCTGTTGCCTCGCGGGGATCGCCGTCGCTTTGGCGGCGAGTCCGGGACGCCGTCCTCATCTCGATCATTGCGAACAGAGCGCGCCCCTGTTCGGACGCGAGCTCGCGCGAGCGAAGGCGTCCGCGCCCTGCATCGCCGCAGTACTCACAGCAACCGCATACCTGGGCGCCGCGCAGACGCGCGGCGGTAGCGGCACGCCCTTTGCGGCGCCGGTCGTACTGTCGGCCGTCGTTGCGTGCACGCTGGTCGCGCTGTGCGCGGCCATCCGCAGAGGGTTGCCGCGCGCGCTCTATCTCGGCGTTGCCGTCGCTGCCGGAGCCGCGGCCTACTCGATCGCCGCCGTCGCTGGGTGCGTGTGGGGAGAGCTGCTGTTCTGTGCAGTCGCGGCGTTCTTCGCCGTGCGCCAATACGGCGAAGCGCTGGCGCGTTACGATCCTATGTGATTATGTTACGACTTGTACTGGAACCGCCATCGCCAGCTTTTCGAGCATCGCGCGATTGAATTGGGGGAGATCCTCGCCGCCCCGGCTCGACACCCAGTTGGCGTCGATCACCGTCGGTTGATCGCGATAGAGACCGCCGGCGTTGCGGATGTCGTCGCCGATCGAGTTCGCGCCCGTGACCTGCCGCCCGCGCAGCAGTTGAGCGGAGATCAGGACCTGCGCGCCGTGGCCGATAGAAAACATCGGCTTCTTCAGGGCATCGAACTCACGCGCGAGACGATGAACCTCCCGATTGACGCGGATGCGATCCGGCGAGGTGCCGCCCGGAATGAGGAGCGCGTCGAAGTCCTCGGCGGTACAGTCGCCGACCAGTTCTTCCGCCCGGACGATTTGGCCATCGTCAAGCCCTCGTTTTCCGCGTATGCGCTGACGAGAACGCTCGTCGCATCCGACAATCGTCACAATTGCGCCGGCTTCTTCCAGCGCGCGGCGCGGCTCCATCAAATCCATCTCTTCGAAGCCGTCGCCGATCAGCGCGGCAACGCGTTTTCCCTCTACAGCTTGCATACCGGCCCCGTGATTCGAGCCGCCCCCTTTAGACCCTACCCTCTATCCAAAGAGACCGCGAACGAGCCCACCGTCAATCGAGATCGTCTGCCCCGTGACATAACGTGCCGGTTCGCCGCAGAGAAAGGCAACCAGCGGCGCATACTCGTCCGCCGAGGCGATACGGCCGATCGGCACCTCCGCCGCGGCTTCTCGGAGTCTCGCTTCGTCACCCTGATAGAGCGAGCGCAATCGCGCCGTGTCCACGCGCCCGGTCGCGATGCAGTTCACCGTAACGCCGTCTTTGGCGACCTCCGACGCCAGCGTGCGTAGCGCCGCCACTAGGGCGGTGCGAAATGCGTTCGACAGCACGAGCGCATCGATCGGTTGTTTGACCGACGTCGAAGTCAACGCGACGACGCGTCCCCAGCGCCGCCTTCGCATGACCGGCACGAGCGCCGCAGTCAACTGCAACATCGAGCGCAACACCAGACGGTACGCATCGTCCCATCGCTCCAGAGAAACGTCGCTGAACTTTCCGGACACCGGCCCGCCGCCGTTCAACACGGCGATGTCAATGGCGCCGACCTCGCGCTGCAAGACTTCGACCGAACTTTCGATCGAGTGCTCGTCCGTAAGATCGATAGGGACGGCCCGCGCGGTGCTGGCTCCAAGCTCGGTCGCGCGTCGCGCCACCGATTGCAGCTGCTCCAAGCGCCGTGCGGCCAACACGAGACCGGCGCCCTCTCGAGCCAGTGCAAGGGCGACGGCTTCTCCGATGCCGGCGCTCGCGCCCAGCACCAGCGCGGTGCGGCCGCGAATTCCCAAATCCATCTGAAGGCCTTGCTTCGGGGCGCGGCCTTTGATATTCTTGGCCGGTCGCCGGGACGGACGTAGCCGCCTGTACCCGAGCGAGCCTATCCTGCCGCAAGGAGACGCTCGTCGTGCCCCTGAGCAAAGAACAAAAAGCAGAAATCAGCGCAAAGTACGGCCGGAGCACAAACGATACCGGCTCGGCCGAGGTGCAAGTCGCGACGCTGACCGCGTCGATCAACGCGCTGACCGAGCATCTGAAGATCCACAAGAAAGACCATCACAGCCGGCGCGGACTGCTACTGCAAGTCGGCCAGCGGCGCCGCCTGTTGAACTACCTCAACAAGACCGATCTCGAGCGGTACCGCAAGCTCATCGGCGACCTCGGCCTCCGGCGCTAAACGTTTACCCTGCCTTTTTTCCCGCGCTAATTTAAACGAGCCGGGCTGGTACATGTACCGGTCCGGATCGGTAAGCTAGAGCTTCTTTCTCCGATAGGCGCGGCGCACGGCCTGTTCGATCGCCGCAACGCCCATGCCGTAGTGCTCGATCAGCTCGGCCGGATCGCCCGACTGTCCAAAGCAATCGTCAACGCCGACGAACTCGACCGGAGTTGGATGATGTTGCGCCAGGATCTCCGCCACGCGCGAACCCATGCCGGCCTGCTGCTGGTGCTCTTCGACCGTGACGATCGCGCCGCACGCGCGCGCCGCGTCCAAGACGCCGGTTTGATCCATCGGCTTGACCGTGTGATTGTTGACGACGCGGCATTCGATCCCGGCCTCGCGCGCGAGGCGATCCGCGGCGATCAAGGCGTTGTAGACCAATATTCCGCACGCGACGATGGCAACGTCGCGGCCCTCGCGAAACAGCTGCGCCTTGCCGACTTCAAACGGCGTATCGTCGCTGGTAATCACGGCCGATTTTTCGCGGCCGAAGCGCAGGTACGCCGGTCCCCACGTCTGCGACAGCATCAGCGTCGCCTTTTTCGTCTGCACCGCGTCGCACGGCACGACGACGGTCATGTGCGGAATGACGCGCATGATCGCGATGTCCTCGATCGCCTGATGCGTTGCGCCGTCGGGACCTACTGAGACGCCGGCGTGTGCGCCGGCAATTTTGACGTTCGTCTCGTTGAGCGCCATGATCGTGCGCACTTGCTCCCAGGAACGTCCGGGATTGAACATCGCGTAGCTTGCGATCCATGGAATCTTTCCAACGGACGCCAGCCCGCCGGCCATCGCGACGAGCATCTGCTCCGAAACGCCGATCTCGATATATTGGCGGGGATGCGCCTTGCGGAAGCCTTCGAATCGCGTCGACTCGGACAGATCCGCGCAAATTCCGAGCACGTTGGGGTCGCGTGCTCCCGCCTCGATCAGCCCTTCGCCGAAACCATTGCGGGTGGGAACTTGCCTCAAGTCGCCGGCGCGGTAATCGACCAGGTGCATCGCATCCGCAGCCGCGTCGCTCATCCTCATGCCGCTAGCCACGGGCGAGAATGCTCTCGCGCTGCGCCGTGAGTTCGCGCAACGCCTCGTCGGCCTGTTGCGCATTGGGCGGCTTGCCGTGCCACGTATAATCGCCTTCCATGTACGAGATGCCCTTGCCCGGAACGGTCAACGCGACAATCACTTGCGGCTTGCCGGTGGTTTCGCGTGCTCGCTGCGCCGTCTCGACGAACGCTGCGATGTCGTTACCGTCACACTCGAACACTTCCCAGTTAAACGCTCGGTATTTCTGCGCGAACGGCTCCAGTGGCATCACGTCTTCGGTGCTGCCGTCAATCTGAATGAAGTTACGGTCGACGATGACCGTGATGTTGTCCAGCTTGAACTTTGCGGCGGTCAGCACCGCCTCCCAATGTAGGCCGCATTGGTGCTCGGCATCGGACGCGATGACCCAGAGGTGGAAGTCTTTTGCGTCCATCTTTGCGGCGAGCGCCATGCCGACCGCCTGACCGAGGCCTTCCCCGAGCGGCCCGGACGTGGTCTCCACCGACGGCAGCTTGGCGCGCTCCGGGTGCCCCTGCAATCGCGAACCAAACTTTCGCAGCGTGAGCAACTCTTCGACTGGGAAATAGCCGAAGTTCGCCATCGCCGAGTAACGCACCGGAGCAATATGGCCGCATGAGAGGATCAAACGATCCCGATCCGGCCAATCGGGACGCGCGGGATCGTGGCGCATGAGGTGACCGTAGAGGGCGGTAAAGATGTCCGACATATCGAGCGGTCCCGCCGAATGTCCCGAACCGGCTGCAAGCAACGAACGAATTATGCCTTGGCGCACGTCGTTTGCTCGCAGTTCGAGCTCCTGTAGGCGCTCCGGAGAGAGCGTTTGCATGGGCCCGTTAATACCAGCCGATTTGCCTGGGAACCTCGTCGCAGCAGGGCGCCCGCGCAAACGGCGCGAACGACGAGCGCTTCATACAAACAAGAGAAGACAAATAGAATTAGGAGAAACTGTGCCCGAATCCGTAAGCTTAACGGTCGGCGGGCGCACGATGACCATCGAAACCGGCGAACTCGCGAAGCAAGCAAACGGCTCCGCATTGGTTCGTTATGGGGATCAGAACGTCGTGCTATGCGCCGTCACCGCTTCCGAGCAACCTCGTGAAGGAATCGATTTTTTCCCGCTGACGTGCGACTTTGAGGAACGAATGTACGCCGCCGGTAAAATTCCCGGCGGTTACATCAAGCGCGAAGGTCGCCCGCCCGAACACGCCGTCTTAAGCTCGCGACAGATAGACCGGCCGATTCGCCCACTCTTTCCCGATGGCTTTCGCAACGACGTGCAGATCGTTGCGACGGTGCTTTCCATCGACCCGGAACTCGATGGCGACGCGCTCGGCGTCTGCGCCGCCGGCGCCGCGCTTGCGCTCAGCGATATCCCGTTCGATAAAACGGTCGCCGCGGTGCGCGTCGGCCGCGACGAAGCCGGCAACTACATCTGCAATCCCACCCTGCCGCAGTACGAAAGCGGCGGCATGGACATCGTCATCGCGGGAACGTCGGATGCGGTCATGATGGTTGAGGGCGGCGCCCACGAAATCGACGAGGAGGAGTTTCTGGGCGCCGTGGAGTTCGCGCACGGCGAGATCCGCAAGATCGTCGCGGCCATCGAGGAGCTCGCGCGCAAGGCCGGCAAGCCGAAGCGCCAGTACCCGGTGAGCGCCGCCGATCCGGCGCTCGAACGCTGGGTCCGCAAGACATTTGCGAAAGACGTCGCGAAGGCAATGCGCACGATCGACAAGCAGAAACGCGAGCTGGCGTTCAGCGAACTGAACGTCGACGAAGCGATCAAACGCTGCGGCAAGAAAGACGACGCCGTCAAGCTGCTTCTCGAGAGTCCTGCGAGCGCGAAGGAGTTCAACAAGATCGTCAAGCTCATGGAGGAGGACGAGCTGCGCTCCATGGTCGTCGACGAGAAGCTTCGCCCGGACGGGCGCAAGCCCGAAGAAGTGCGGCCGATCTGGTGCAAGGTGCACTACGTTCCGCGCGTTCACGGTTCCGGGATCTTTACGCGCGGACAGACCCAGGTGTTCACCGCGGCGACGCTCGGCTCGACGAGCGACGCGCAACGACTCGACGGCATCATGGCGCTCGAAGACAAGCGCTACATGCACTTCTACAATTTCCCGCCGTACTCAGTCGGCGAAACTCGTCCGATGCGCGGTCCCGGGCGCCGGGAGATCGGGCACGGTCTGCTCGCCGAGCGAGCCCTGATTCCAGTGTTGCCGCCCAAAGACGAGTTCCCGTACACGTTGCGCCTCATGAGCGAGGTATTGGAATCGAACGGCTCCTCGTCAATGGCGTCGGTCTGCGGCTCGACGCTCGCGCTCATGGACGCCGGTGTGCCGATTCGGGATCACGTTGCGGGAGTCGCGATGGGATTGATCCTCAAAGGCGACAAGTACGCGATCCTTACCGATATCCAGGGGCTCGAAGACTCGCTGGGTGAGATGGACTTCAAAGTTGCCGGCACCAAAAAGGGCATCACCGCAATCCAGATGGACATCAAAGTGCAGGGGATCACCTTGCAGATCATGCGCGAAGCGATGGCGCAGGCGAAGACGTCGCGGCACGCCATCATCGATAAGCTCGCCGAGACGATCGCGCGTCCGCGCGAACAACTCTCCGAGTTCGCGCCGCGAATGATCGTACTGAAGATCGATCCGGCGAAGATCAAGGACGTCATCGGCCCCGGCGGCAAGGTGATCAACAAGATCATCGCCGATACGGGCGTCGAGAAGATCGACATCGAGGACGACGGCAGCGTCTTCATTACATCGCTCGACGGCGCATCCGGCGACAAGGCCAAGCAGATCGTCGAGAACCTCACGAAAGACGTCGTGGTTGGAGAGAGCTATCTCGGCACCGTAACGCGCATCATCAACATCGGCGCGTTCGTGCAAATTCTCCCGGGGAAGGAAGGGCTCGTCCACATCAGCCAGCTCGCGCCCGCGCGGGTCGAGCGGGTCGACGATGTCGTCAAAGTGGGCGACGAGATCATGGTCAAGGTGATTGAAATCGACCCGCAAGGGCGCATCAATCTGTCGCGCAAGGCCCTTCTAGGCGGTGTTTCCGGCAACGGCGATTTCACCACGCGCGCGCCTCGGCCGAATCGCGAACATCGCGACGCCGGGCCTATGGCCGGCCCGGGTGCGCCGCCGACTCGGCGGCGCCGTCGCCCGCACTCGCGGCACGACGATCACTGAGGCCCTAAGGGCCGCCGAGTCGCAAGCCGGCGTCGATGAAGGTGCGATGCATCCAGCTTTCGGCGCCGGCATACCAGCGCAATCCGCCCCGGATCGGGGCGGAGATGGCGCCGTCGAAATGATAGAAGGGCCCTCCGTCGAGTAGGTCCCGGCGATAGATCGCATCGACCCGCAACCCGGCGCCGGGATCGTACGTAACCCACGCGGCGTTCACCGTCGGCGCGGCACCGCCATACGGGAATCCTCCGCCGTACAACTGCACCGTGTCGCGAACGTGCATCGTCCACGCGCGCAGCGCGACCGTCGGCGTAACTTGCCAAACGGCGGAGAATCCGGTCGACGTCACCGTTCCCGTCCATACTCCATGCGCGCTTTCATCGGCTTCCTCGAACGAAAGCCGTACGCGTGAGTCGTCCGTATAGGTAAAGGAAACGGCCCCCAGCGCGTTGCGTTCGTATCCGACCGGCATCGGAAGGCCTCCGGAATACTGGTACTGGTCAACAAGCGTAGGCAACGTAAACGAACCGCTCCCCTGAAAGTCTGCGCTAAACTTCGCGTTCGGAAAGACTGCGGCGTTAATGGACGGCAAGACGAACGCGGTCTTCGCCGGTTGCGAGACGCCGAGCGTACCGCCGGCATAGTTGACCCAGAACGCTCCCACCCCGCCGACGATATTATAATCGTCGGCGGCGGCCTGGAAGCCGACGTCCGCGTGGGTTTGAGCGAGTGTCGCGCCGACCCGAGGCAGGCCGAACGGCAGCGCCTGCGCGTCGTAATATCCCGTCGACGAGCGCACCGCGACGTCGGCAAAGCCCGAAACCGCGCCGTTGGAATGGATCCCCGCGGCGAAGTTTGCATCCGACCAGCCCGCCGAGATCGGATATTCGCCCGCAGTCATGGTGTAGCCGCCCCGATCCGATACGGCGGAGACGTATAGATTGAGCGCACGCGGATCGCGAAATGCGGCATCGCCGAAAGAAAAGCTGCCAGCAAACGACGAGTCTGGGAGTTGAAAGGAGCGTCCCTGCTCCGAACCCGCTGCGACGCTGAGTGATTGATCCGCGTTAAGGTTCCACGTTTGAAAAAGGTCGCTGCGTTGACGGGACTCCGTATTGTTGCTCGACGACCCAAAAGCCAAACCGAACGAATCCGAGCCGACCTCGGCGCGAGCAATGGTGTTGCTGCCGACCGTCGCGACCTGCGCATTGGATCCCGCGCTAAACGGCTCGAGCTCGACGATTCCTCCGGCACTCTGGTCGCCGTACAAGAACGCAGTGGCCGCGTCGCGGATCACCGCGCTGCGCTCGTAGTTTGCCGGGATCAGTTCGAAAGGCGACTGGCCGTTCGCGATGTCGTAGTTCGGCGCGCCGTTGTCGACCAGCAGCGAGCCGACCGAAGAAAGGCCGCGGTCGCTCAGGCGAGAGCCCGGATAGGACGTGCTGCTCTCTGCTAAGAGGGTGAACGGATGCAGCGCGATCGCCGATTCGACGTGGGCGTAGGGAAGGCCGGCAAGGTCCTCCGGCGACGGCGCACTCGCACTCAGTGCCAGGTATCGCCGGACGATCGCGACCACGGGCTCGTTCGGCCGCACGGCGACGGTGGTGGCCTCGCAGTACCGGCAGGTCACTCGCAGGGCGGCAATTCCTCCGGCAGGCAAGGCAAAGGTCCCCGCCGCGTCCGTCTGCGCGGAGATCGTCGAGCCGGCGGGTCGCACGACAGAGACGGTGGCGGCCTCGATCGGCCGCCCTTCCTGGTCGCGCACCGACCCGACGGTCAGCGGGGCCTGGGCCAATGCGAGCGGGGTGGCGGCGAGGGCGAGGAGCGCCGCCGTAACGGAGACCACGGCCTGCTTCACCGATTCTTTAGACTTTCGGTTATGATAGAGAGAGTGTCAAGAAGTCTCGCCGCACCGGTGCTCGCGGCCGTCCTGCTGGCCGGCAGCATCTTCTGCGGCCGTTTTGCCGTCGCACAAGCAGCCTCGCTGGAGACGCTGCTGGCGGGGGCGCTCGTCCCGTCGTCATCCCCTGCCTTGCTGGGGCCGATCACCTCGACCGGCCGCACGGGGTGGGAATGCAAGCCCGAGCGAGCCGCCGCATCGGCGAGCGTGCACGCTGCGCAGCTTCCCGACGACCCAAACATTCCGTGACCGATGCGGGTTCTGCTTCTCGCTGCCCTCCTCGTAGTATCCGCCGAAATCCGGGCTGCGGCTCAAGCCTATAGTCCCGCGACGCCGGTTCCGCGCACGACCTCTGCTCCGGCACTGCGCGCCTACGCGATCGCGCGTGAAGTCGAAGAGCGCTTCAAGTTAGGTCTCGACGCCGACGCCCGCGGCGACTGGACGGCGGCTGCCGCCGAGTTTGCGCGCGTTGCAGCGCTCCGCCCGCCCGAACCGAAAGGCTCTACGGCGCTCTACGACTTGGCGATCGCGTACGCGCACTTGCATCGTTACGACGATGCGGCCCGTGCCTTGCGGGCGGCACTCGCGCTCGACCACGAGTTCCTCGCCGCAATGGCAAACCTGATTGCGGTAGACCTTAGTCGCGGCGACTTGCAAGAAGCGCGCGCGGTCGCAGATCGCTACGTCGCGCTCGATCCCCAGTCGGCGCGCGCGCTCTACTCTCGCGGTCTCGTCGCGCTCCATGCGGGCGATGCCGCCACGGCCCGGGACGACTTTGGAAAGCTCCTTCACACGAATCCCTCGTACGCGATCGCGCACTACGATCTCGCGCTGGCCGAGGAGCGACTCGGTAACTACGACGCGGCCGAACGCGAGTTGCGCGCGGCACTGGAGCTCGCGCCCGCCTACGCGCGCGCGCGTTTCGCGCTCGGAGTCGTGCTGCTTCGCGAAGGCCATCATGGCGCCGCGCGAGACGAATTTTCGCGCGCGATGGCCGATGCGTCGGCCGACCCTGCGTTGAAGAACGTCGCGGCGGCCATGCGCGACGCGATTAAAGGTCCTTAAGACGTCGCAGAAAGGCCTTTAGACTTTTTTTATCAACGCTCCGTAAGCTTCTCTCACACTCTCTGCTTCCTTGGAGGTTTACATGTCCAAAAAGATTGCTTTCTGCATCGCGCTCGCCGGCGCATTGCTGGCCGCTTGCGCCGGCCACGGAATCACGGGCGCCGGCAATACCGGCACATTCGCGATGCCCGGCGAGCCCGACTTGCAGGTGACCTACATTCTGCCCAATCATAAGTCGGGAACCGTCAGCGAAGAGCTCCCGACCGAAGGTTTGGGAACGGTCAAAGATCCCCACTGGCAAGCGACGCTCGGTGGCTACACGCAGCAGCAATTCTCACAGGCGCTGGGTTTTCCGCCCGAGACGAAACTGATCATCAAGAACATCTCGACGTCGCACCCGCATACGCTCAACGTCGTCGGAAAGATCGCCGGACCGCCCGCAGTCTTCCCAAAGAATCCAAAACTTTCGACCACCCCCTCGGGAGGACCACTGAAAAACGGTTACGCGAGCGGCATCATCAGTCCGGGTAAGTCGGTCACGGTAAACCTCGAGAAGCCCGGCAACTATCTCATCGGCTGCGCGTTCCACTACACATTCGGGATGCAGGACGTGTTCGTTGTCGCGGTCGGCGCGACTCCGGGCCCGCAGGCGACGCACCCGGCGCGATGACACCCAAGCGCGTTGCGGCGGCTTTTGCCGCGGCCGTTGCCGCCGCAGTCTCCGCCTGCACGAACGGCGGCGGTCTAGGAACGATCGGTGGTGGGGGCGGCTCGCCGTCACCACCTCCGGCAACGGGGATCGGCGTCGGCATTCCGACCGCGAGGATGGGCGTCGAGAACGATCCGGTATGGGGAACGGTGGGCGGCTACACGCAGAACAAGACGTCGCAAGTGCTGGCGTTTGCCCCCGGCGTAACGATTACGATCACGAATTTTTCGAAGACGACGCCGCACACGCTCAACGTCATCTCGCAGACGAAAGGGCCGCCGGCGCACTTTCCCAGCAGTGGCAGCGTCAGTCTCCCATTTAGTCCTCGCGGCAACGGCGTACTCGGTATAGGCTTTGCGAGCGGCGCGCTCAACGCGGGAGCGTCCGTCAAAGTAAAACTATCCAAGCCGGGAATTTATTTGATCGGGTGCGCGTTCCACTACGGCCTCGGCATGCGCGACGTAATTCAGGTCGTCGCCGGAGCGACGCCCGGGCCAACGGCCTCTCCCGGACCCGGAGGATATTCGCAGCGGAGGCCCGATCCGATCGGTCAGGCGCATCTGATCGATCAGCAGGGGCGCGCTTTCACGATGCAAGCGCTGCACGGCAAACCTGTCGTCGTTACCTTCATCTCCGCTCACTGCACTGACGCGTGTCCGCTGATCAACGCTCAGTTCTCGGATGCGGCGCAACGCCTGAGACATGACGGCGTCGCCGCGCAGTTATTGACGGTGACGCTCGATCCGCGACGCGATACGCCGCGCGTGATGCGCGCGCTGGCGCAACGCTTCTCGGCCGATCCCCACTACTGGCTGCTGGCCAGCGGCACGCCCGAGAACGTTGCAGCCGTCATGCGCCGCTTCGGCGTGATCTCGGTCGAGGGACGTCCGGGAGAGAGCGAGCGCCACACGACGTTCGTCTATCTGCTCGACGCGCAGGGCCGCCTCGCGCAGACGATGCTCGCCTCGACCGCGCTGAGCGATGCAATTGTCGATGCATTGCGCGGACACAAGGAGGTAGCGCAACGATGAGCTCCCGTTACGGCATAGCCCTCACCGCCGCAGTATTGACGGCGTGCACCGCGGGCGGCGTTCCGACGTCATCGGGCGGAGGCGGCGGCACAACGATTCAAGTGAATCTGACCCTGAGTCAACCCTCGAAGACACCGTACGGGGAGAGCGGCGGTTTTATGCCGGCGATCACGACGGTCGCGGTCGGAACTCAGATCCGCTTCATGAACACCGACAGCTTTCCGCACACGGCGACCGAGATTCCCAACGCGACGCAGTTTCCCAGCGGTTCGCCGTTCGGCGTCTCGGCCTTGATGCAACACGGAACGACGCTCTCCGGCGGATTCAGCAGCGGCGCCATGCAGGGCGGAGCCTCATCGCAGACGATCACTGCCGACCGTCCGGGCACGTATCTCTTCGGCTGCTTCTTCCACTACGGTGCTCCGATGCGGGCGGCGATCATTGCGCAGTAGCGTCGTAGGCGCCGCGCTCGCGGCACTCTTTGTGGCGGCGTCGGCGCCGGCGTACGCGATTCCGATATTCGCGCAGCGTTATCACTTACGCTGCGGCCAGTGCCATAGCGTCCTTCCGGAGCTCAACGCGTTCGGCAACTACTTTCGCTCGCACGGCTACCGGCTACCGTTGCCCGAGCACGGCACGACGATCTTCGCGATGCGCTATCAAGTTGAGTACGACGAGCACCCAGCGGCCGGCGCGCGTCAGTGGCAGCCCGGC
>Ga0213882_10000060_pt1 | contig 55742 bp, 59 predicted proteins | sample BarmaccoBMER_R09_FD_160106 | JGI IMG/M metagenome (GOLD analysis project Ga0213882, IMG submission 160106) | Barbacenia macrantha exposed rock microbial communities from rupestrian grasslands, the National Park of Serra do Cipo, Brazil - ER_R09 ...
CGGCACACCCCCACTCATCAACCATCCCCCCAGAATATTCCCCAGAAAGGGGACATCTTAGCAGATCAAATTCTGCTAGAATAAAGGCCTGTCGCTACGACCGTTTGAGCCCAAGCAGGAACACCACATAGGGGTCCGACTCACCCACCGTCATCCCTCTGCCCGCCTCCGGTTCTGGCGCTTGGCCTTCGCACACGACACATCGTGCCAACGCCGCCTCGCCAAGCTCCCCCTACCTCAGCAACCCCAGCAGGATCCATCCCAACCATGCCCTCGCCGGGCGGGCAGGCCTCCTGGATAACCAGCCACTAAAACCGCTGCGGCAGGGCTGGGTGGGCAGGGTGGGGCATCCCATCGACCCCCCTCCAGGGCTCTACCACACGCCAGCCCGGGAGCAGAGCCGCACGGCGCATGCGGCGGTTCCGTCGAGGGCTGCCCCCGGGGCGCCGCGTGGTCGGGCTACGCCAGGTCGACGGGATGCCCCACGGCTCCCAGCGTGCACGATCGTCAGTGATCACGGTGAGCTGGTGATCTTTTGGACACTCTTCGGTCACCAAATGCATCCAGACAGCCCGATACGACCACAGACGACGAGCGTTCGCAACCGCAAAACGCGCAGGTAATTGGTGCTATCCACGACCAACCACAACAACGGTCCGAGAATCAGCGGGTTCGGGGTTCGAGTCTCCGGCGCAGCATTGGCAGGTCGGCCTGCAGGTGTCGGCCGGGCCCCACGGGAGAAGGCCCGGCCGGGGATAGTAGCTATCAGGAGGAGCGTGTAGGCGCTTGACGTAATACGGGCACCACGTGTGACCTTCGACACCACGCCGCCCCGAGGCGCTGGGTGGCCGAGTCATGGGGGGCCGATGGCGTATCACGAGACCCCCCACACGCAAGATCTGTGGTCATCAGCCAGCAGCGCCACGGTACAAACCGGGTACAAACCACATCACCCGACACCACCCAACGTTGACCGACATCAACCGGCGTCTTCGCGGGCACACGCGCGTTCCGGCACTGAAGCCCTGGTAGGCGCTCGTCTCACCGGCGCTACATCAGCGAACGCAACGCGACCCCGACCAAACCATGCCCTCGCCGGGCGGGCGGACCTCCAGGACGGCCACCCGACGAGGACGAGGCTGGGACAGGGTGGGCCCAGGGTGTGGCATCCCGTCGACCTCCCTCCAGGGCTACCACGCGGCACCCCGGGGGCAGAGCCACCCGAAGCCGCCGCCGGTCGCGTCGAGGACTGCCCCCGGGGCGCCGCGTGGTCGGGCTACGCCAGGCCGACGGGATGCCCCACGGCACCCAGCGCGCAAGATCATCCGTGGTCATCAGACAGCAGAAAGCATCACGACCTCCAGCACGCCACCACACGAGCCGACACGACCGAAGCGCGAAGAGATCAGGCCGTGCCCAGGCCATCAGACGTCAAGCTATGTCGGGACGCAACAGGACACAACGAGCACAAACCAGCAGCTCACAACAGGTTGACCGCCCGACCACCGCAGGGCCACCCACCAGGCTACGAAAAGTCGAGCTTCTTGCGGTTGACTTACGGTCATTCGCAGAAGCAGTGAACCAGTTCACATCCCGATCGACCCGAGGAGCATCACAACGATCAGCACCCACGTCGTTACCTCCTCGTCGCTCCACGGCCTCCGGGCTCTTGGCTCGACACCACCCGCCGTACACTCGACGCCGCGTGTCGGGTCGGTGGTGAGAAGCGGGTCCACGGCACGCGGCACAGATGCGGCACAGACCGTCTGGAGCGAGGCAGCCAGCCCGAGCCAGACGGACCCACACCCGCCCGGCATGCTGGGCAAACGTACAAGTTAGGCCCTCGTAGCTCAGGGGATAGAGCATCGGTTTCCTAAACCGTGTGTCGCAGGTTCGAATCCTGCCGGGGGCACCAAAGTGGGCTTATCCGAACTGTGGCCAGGTAGGACCGCTGTGGGGTGGTCTGCTTGGCCGTCGTCGTGCCTGTCTGGGGCGGGCTGGCTGGTGGGTAGGGTGCGGTGGTGGGTGTAGTAGCGTCCGAGGGGTAGGAGGGCGTCGAAGGGTTCGGCGAGGTGTTCTCCGGTGACGCCGTGGGCGTCTACGGTGATCTTGGCGAACAGCAGCACGTTGAGTAGCTTCCGCTGACTGTCTGTCATCGCCTTGTAGAGCCTCTGGGGCTTGGCTAAGAGGGTGAGGGCTGTGCTGATGATGTCGCGGGCTACCTTCAGGTCCGCGTCGATGCGGTCCAGCTCGGCTAGGAGCTTGTCTCGTTCGTCGCGGATGGTCTGCATTTTGGCCGTGAGTTTTTCTTTGGGCCAGTCCAGGTCGCCTACCAGGTCTAGGTAGTGATCTTCCCGTACTGACAGTTCCCCTAGTCGTTTGTTGATCGCTTCCCGCAGTTGCCCGTTCGCGGCAGTGTTGGCCTCTAGCTCGGCGGTGAACGTGGTTTTTACCGCCGTACGGAATTCCGCCGGGAAGTCAATCGTGGCGTAGTGGTTGAGTACGTGTTTTTCAAGGTCGCTCGCCGAGAGATGTGGGAGGTTGCAGGAGTTGTCCCGCCGTCCGGAGCGAAAGAAATGGGTGTAGCTTTGTTTGGCGACGGCGAGCACGAGCCGACACCCGCAACGGTGGCACCACAGCATGGGTGGTCTCCAGGGGTGAGTGCACCACCGGCTTGACCTGGGACCCTCACGAGGGCTCACATCGAGCTACTAGCGGGCAGGCCAGGGGCTGCCCGATGCGCGAGCCGGCTTACGAGCCCTCGCCCCAGGTCAAGCCGGTGATGCACTCACCGTCTGACATCAAGCTGATAAATAGTTTCATGGGACACGCGCATCTCCGGATCGTCAGGATGATCAGTTTTGAGTCGAGTACTGATTTGTCCGGGGGACCACTTGTTTTCCAGTCCTTCGTTCACCGCGTCATGCAGCCGGGTTGACGCTACCAGTTTCCGTTCCTTCGGTCGTACCTTGTACTGGTCGTAACGCTCTTGGGCGGCGATCGCCCGATATTCGGCGGCGCCGCCATTACGCTCGATCTCGCGTGCGATTGTGCTATGATGTCGGCCGAGTAGCTTCCCGATGAAACGCGCCGATTTCTCCCGGCCCAGCTCCCGGGAGATTATCTCTCGTTCCTGCACGCGCAACGGCTCAGCTCCGCTCATCAATTATCCCCCAGCAGGCCCCTCGGAAAGGTGGTATCGTAGCAGGATCAAGATCCGCTATAATAATTACCTGTCGCTACGACCGTTTGAGCTCAAGCCCCGCGACCACACCGCACGCTCAAGCAACTCGTCCCGGCCCAAGCCGAAACCGGACCCTCACAAGTAACCAACCTCGCCGACTACCAGGTTCGCCACAGACCGATCCTCGACGGGCTCACTTACGAGTACCACCTCGCCGCATGATCGAATCGCGCATCACAACCTGCAGGTCAAACAGAAAATCGCATAAACGAGCCCCACAGGGTAGGAGCACCCGACCGAGGATGTCCGGGTCGGCCGATGAGCGGCCGACCCGGACATCGCGATCAGGCGAGGTCGAACCGATCGAGGTTCATGACCTTGTCCCACGCAGCCACGAAGTCACGCAGGAGCTTCTCCTTCGCGTCGTCGCACGCGTAGACCTCCGAGATGGCTCGCAGCTGGGAGTTCGAACCGAAGACGAGGTCGACGGCGGTGGCGGTCCACTTGAGCTCGTCCGTGGCGCGATCGCGACCCTCGTACACGTTCTCAGCCGAGGCGGATGCCTTCCACTCCGTGCTCATGTCGAGCAGGTTCACGAAGAAGTCGTTGGTCAACGTCTCGGGCCGGTCGGTGAAGACGCCGTGTTCGGATTGCCCGAAGTTGGCGTTCAGCGCCCGCATGCCGCCGATGAGAACCGTCATCTCGGGAGCGGTCAGCGTCAACAGGGTGGCCCGGTCCACCAGGAGGGTCTCCGGCGGCAACTTCTCTCCGGCTCGGAGGTAGTTGCGGAACCCGTCGGCGGTCGGTTCGAGCACGGCGAACGACTCCACGTCGGTCTGCTCCGGCGAGGCGTCCGTGCGGCCCGGCGCGAACGGAACCGTGACGTCGTGCCCGGCGTTCTTCGCCGCCTGCTCAACGGCCGCGCACCCGCCCAGGACGATCAGGTCGGCGAGCGAGACCTTCTTCCCGCCGGACTGGGAGCTGTTGAAGTCCTGCTGGACCTCCTCGAGGGTCTGCAGCACCTTGGCCAGTTCGGTCGGGTCGTTGACCTCCCAGTCCCGTTGCGGCGTAAGGCGAATCCGTGCCCCGTTGGCCCCGCCCCGCTTGTCGGTGCCCCGGAAGCTGGCCGCCGCCGCCCAAGCGGTCAAGACCAGCTGGGAGATGGACAGTCCCGATGCGAGGACCTTGCCCTTGAGGGCCGCGATGTCCTCCTGCCCGATCAGTCCATGGTCGACCTCGGGGAGGGGGTCCTGCCACAGCTGCGGCTCCGGAACCCACGGGCCGAGAAGCCGCGAGACAGGTCCCATGTCGCGGTGAATGAGCTTGTACCACGCCCTGGCGAACGCGTCGGCCAGCTGGTCCGGGTTCTCGTGGAAGCGCCTCGAGATCGGCTCGTAGATCGGGTCCACCTTCAGCGCCAGGTCCGTCGTCAGCATCATGGGGGCGTGCCGCTTCGACGGATCGTGAGCATCGGGCACGGTGCCCTGGGCATCGGGATTCCTGGGAGTCCACTGCTTCGCGCCGGCCGGGCTCGTCGTCAGCTCCCAGTCGTAGTCGAACAGGTTGTCCAGGTACCCGTTGTCCCACTTCGTCGGCTCGTTGGTCCATGCGCCCTCCAGCCCGCTGGTGAGCGTGTCGGGGCCCTTGCCGCTGCCGCAGGTGTTCCTCCAGCCCAAGCCTTGCTCCTCGACGGGGCAGGCCTCGGGTTCCGGACCGATGCAGTCCGGACTGACTGCACCATGGCACTTGCCGAACGTGTGGCCGCCGACGATGAGCGCAACCGTCTCCTCGTCGTTCATCGCCATACGACCGAAGGTCTCTCGAATGTCCCGGGCGGCAGCCAGCGGATCCGGGTTCCCGTTGGGGCCCTCCGGGTTCACGTAGATCAGGCCCATCTGCACGGCGCCGAAAGGACCGGCGAGCTCCCTGTCGCCGCTGTAGCGCTCATCTCCGAGCCACGTGTCCTCAGGGCCCCAGAACATCTCCTCGGGCTCGTAGATGTCCTCTCGCCCGAAGCCGAAGCCGAACGTCTTGAACCCCATCGATTCCAGGGCACAGTTGCCGGCGAAGATGATCAGGTCGCCCCAGGAGAGCTTCCGGCCGTACTTCCGCTTGACCGGCCAGAGCAACCGGCGCGCCTTGTCGAGGCTCGCGTTGTCGGGCCAACTGTTGAGGGGGGCGAAGCGCTGAGCGCCGGAGCCGCCACCGCCCCGGCCATCGGCGATGCGGTACGTGCCTGCGCTATGCCACGCCATCCGGATGAAGAGCGGCCCGTAGTGGCCGTAGTCGGCCGGCCACCAGCCCTGCGACGTCGTCATCACCTCCAAGACGTCCCGCTTCAGCGCGTCGACGTCGAGGGTCGTGAACTCTTCTGCGTAGTTGAAGTCCTCGCCCATCGGATTGGACAGGGGCGAGTGCTGGTGGAGAACCTGCAAGTCCGGCTGATTCGGCCACCAGTCCCGGTTCGTCCTCGGCCGATGCGGCTTGGGGGTGGGGGAGGGGATTACTGGGTTCTCGCTTTCGCTGACGCTCTCAGACACGTCGGTCCTTCTCCTGTCTCGCTGTTTCCTTCTGATGGCTGGTTGCTCTTGACGTTGGTTGCTCTGGGTCCAAGGCTGTGGTTGCCCTGCTGGTGTCGAGCGCTGCGTGTCTGCGCTCAGCCGCCGGACGCGGCAGAAGTCGCCGCGACACACTCGGGACATCGGCCCCAGTAGATGACCTCGGCTTCGTCGACCTCGTAGCCCGAGTCGTCAGCGGCCGTCAGGCAGGGGGTGTAGCCGACCGCGCAGTCGACATCGGCGATGGCACCACACGACCGACACACGACGTGGTGGTGGTTGTCCCCGACCCGCGCCTCGTAGCGCGCCACGGAGCCCGTCGGCTGGATGCGCCGCACCAGACCCGCAGCAGTCAGCGCGCGCAGCACATCGTACACGGCCTGGTGGGACACCTCACCGAGATCCTCACGCACGACACCGATGATCGAGTCCGTGTCGGCGTGCGGATGGTCGTGCACCGCGGACAGCACCGCTACCCGAGGACGCGTCACACGCAGCGCAACCCCGCGCAACATGCGCTCGAAGTCCGACGTCGTTGGCACACTCCAAGCGTGCCCCAGCTTCTGGAATCAATCAAGAATCACACGTCGGCCCTCGACCTCATGTTCGGCCGAGGGGAGCACGCCGGGGGGTGTCCAGACGCATCTGCTGCTTTCTGACCATGCGCTTGCTGGTCACCTGGTTGACGGTGGACTCGACGAACGCGGTGGAGATGGCCTCGCCGGCCGTAGTGGGGGATCCGGGCAGCGTTGGCGCGCAGGTAGCCGTCGAACTCACCCACCGCCTTGAGCGAAAACTCTTCCCGTCCTCGCTGCGGTCGGCAGCGACACTCCCCCGGGTCAGCGCCTCGGGGAGCTTCTGAGCTCCCAGGACGGAGTTGACGAACACCTGTTGCCGCGGGCTTCGGCTACCGCGACCGGCTCATGTGTCTGTTCCTGCGACTACGTCACCAGCTCACACACGGCGCATCGGCGCCGTTGCGCGCCTACCTGACGTCGCTGGGCCACGGCATCCGATCCAACATCGACTGGAGCCTGATCGTACCCCGCTACAACACGCTCTACGCCAAGGACGGAGTCACCCAAACCGCCCGGATCACCCTGACGGGCCGCTGCGTGGAACAACCCACCAATGATCGCTTGGAGCCTCCGCCGTGGCCGTCAGTGGCATGGTGGTGGACCCAACTCGAGTAAGCGATACGAACTGTTGTGCTTCGGTGCGCGGATCGGCTTCCAAGCCTTGGGTAACGATCGGAAACCGATGTGGCGCGTTCGACGATATTCCTTTCGAGTCATCGACACCCGCCCCAACGTCTATCACTTGTGGTTAGCTAACGGGAGAGCACATGCCCTCAGTGCCCGAACCCTGTACCGACGCTCTAGAAATGACATTCTTCCGTCCGATCGAACCGGCGATCCATCCCGACGTCACGCTAGTCGAGGCGCGCGCCCATGACTGGCTCCTCGTCGCATAAACAGCGCGAACGGACCGCAGTCTGCACCCAGACTGCGGAAAGAGGGTTCATGGTCGGCGCCAGTCCTCCCCTTGTAGATGGGAACCGGCCATCGGGCCCATCTCCAGCATCCCACCGTCCACCGGCCAGGACGCTCCGGTGACATACGACGCTGCGGGGGAGCACAGGAACGCGACCACCGCCGCGATCTCCCGGGCGTCCCCGGGTCGGCCGAGCGGCACGCCGGCGCGGTGCTGCTGGTGGACGTCGATGTCCCCCTGCCCGGTCATCGGTGTGGCCACCTCCCCCGGCGCGACGGCGTTGACCGTGATCCGGTGTTCGGACAGCTCGAGCGCGGCAGTCTTGGTCAGCAGGCCCAGTCCGCCTTTGGCCGCGCAGTAGGCCCCCATGCCGACCCTGGGTTGGTGTTCGTGAACGCTGGTGATGTTCACGATCCGCCCGCCGCGGCCGGCATCGATCATCCGCCGTGCCGCCCGCCGCAGGCACAGAAAGGCACCGTCGAGGTCCGTGGCGAGAACCTCACGCCAGGTGTCGTAGTCCAGCTCCACCAGCAGTGCCGATGAACCCCTTCCAGCGTTGTTCACCAGGACGTCGACGCCCCCTAGCGTGTCGGCAAGTTCGTCGATCACGTCCGCGGCGCCGGGCAGCACACTGAGATCGAGCTGCCGGACCTCGGCACGCCGACCGATGGCACGAACCTCATCGGCAGTTGCCTTCGCGCCTTGCTCGTCGCTGTGCCAGGTGATTCCGACGTCACACCCCAGCTTGGCCAAGGCCACCGCAGTCGCTTTTCCGATGCCGGAGTCAGACCCGGTGACGATCGCGGTACGAGGAAAGTCGTCAGGTGTCTTGTCCGAGGTGTCCATGCGAAGGACTTCCCGATGCGGACAGTCCTGAACACCCCATGGACGGGGAGGCGGTAGATGACCTGATCAGTCCGGGATCGAGCGCGATGGCTGGTCGGCGACGCCCAGCGCGATCCGCTCCCCGCTCGTGACCGTCCGGATCTCGCTGCGCAGGCCACGATGCGCCACCTCGGCGTGGAAGTCGGACAGCGGCGAGCGGAACACCGTGTAGTCCTCGATGTGCACCGGAACGGTGATCCGGGGCTCGACGAGCCGCACCAGCTCAGCACCCTGCCGGCCGTCCATCGTGAGCAAGATTCCCATGATCCGGGTGCCACCCAGGTGGATGACCATCGCATCGATGTCCGGAAAGCGCCACCGGACGCCAGTACCCGCAGGGCAGCTTCGTGCGGCACGCCGGTGAGGGCGCGGCGCCGTCATGTCGATCGAGCAGGACCGGCTGACCGTCCTGTTCGACGTAGGAACCGGACCGGGGTCGGTGTTCGGACGGTCGGCGCCCTGCGCTCATCGCGGCGGTCATCACCGTGGACCCCATCGGGTACAGGTTCGCTGCCCCGCCAGCGCCGCAGGGTCCAACGTGGTAGAGCCGCATCCCGACGCCAAAGGCGGGTTGGGCTGTGCGTTCGCGGGTACTCCAGGGAGTCACAAACCCGAGACAGGAGGCTGACGTGGCTCAACAGCGCTCTGACATCGACATCATCGACGAGTTGGTGACCGACCACCGGGAGGCGCTGGAACTTCTCGGCCGGATCACGTCAAGCACTGACGCCGACGAGCGCCGAGAACTCGCCGACACCGTGATCAGTGAGGTCGTGCGGCACTCGGTGACGGAGGAGATGTATGTCTACCCCGCCATGCGAGAGCACCTGCCCGACGGTGAGCAGGCCGTCAAGCATGACACGGAGGAGCATCAGCAGCTTGAAGAGGTCATGAAGCAGCTTGAGGGAGTTCCGGCCTCCGAGCCGCGCTTCGACGCCTTGGTGCAAGAGATGACCGACAAGCTGCGCCATCACGCGCATGACGAGGAGACTGAGCAGTTCCCCCGGCTGCGCGAGTGGGCGCCCCGCGAGGAACTGATCAAGCTGCGGGAAAAGGTGGACTCCGCGAAGAAGCTAACCCCAACCCGGCCGCATCCGTGGGCACCGCACAGCGAGCTGTTCCACAAAGTCGTCGGCCCCGGAGTGGGACTGGTCGACCGGTTGCGCGACAAGCTCGCCAACCGACCCGACTCGCGCTAGATGAGCTAGGGCCGACGAGGTCGGTTTGATCGGGTCACGTTCGGTGTCATGCGGCGAATCCGACCTCCTGCGTGAGGTGCGTCCCTATCCTCGGCACCCGGGGCCACCACTGGGCGAGCTAGCGTGGCATTGCTCAACCCCGCCTCGTCCGCCGGCACCCGCAGTACGCTCCACACTGTTGGCGTCCGCCCCCTGCCGTCCATGATGTTCACCGTTGTCGCCTTCGTCACCTGCGCCGACCGCGGTCGATCGTCGCGGGTCGTGGGACACTCTATGAAGGAAGCTCGTGGGTGAGTGAGAGGAAAGCGGGGCGCCTCAGAAGCCCACCGTGACCCATAGCGCGCCATCCGTCAGGGAGGTACAGCACAGTGCACCCCGACCCGCCGGGAGCCTCGAGCCTTCCGCGACCTCGGATGTTCTTCTGGCTGCCCACCGACGGCCAGCGCCACGCGGCCGACATCCGGGACCGGCACCTGCCCTCCGGCAAGCTGATCACCACCCTCTGCGGGCGGCAGCTGACGCGCGCACGAGGGACCGAAACCGAGTGGCTATGGCCGACCTGCCCGGAATGTTGGTCAGCCGCCGAGGCGCACGTCGGGCAGCGGACATGAGACCAGCTCGCGCGTCCGCTGCCACCCGATCCGCTTGAGTCTCTTGCCGGCGCGGCGAGCGCCGGGTGACGATATGCGCATGCGGCATGCTGTGCTCGAGCAGTTCTGGCCGAGCCGGCGCATGCACGCCTTCGATCAGTTCTGTAGCTAGGCCGCGCGTCGGCGCATGGCCTCCCCGCCCCGCGCGGCCGGTTCTCGGTGCCCATTCATCCCCCGCACACCAGGAGTATGCGTGTCCGTCATCGACGAACTGCTCACCAACAACGCCCGTTACACCGAGGCCTTCTCCGGGCCGCTGCCGTTGCCGCCCGCCAAGCACCTCGCCGTCGTGGCCTGCATGGACGCCCGCCTGGACGTCTACCGCATCCTGGGCCTGAAGGAGGGCGAGGCGCACGTCATCCGCAACGCCGGAGGCGTGGTCACCGACGATGAGATCCGCTCGCTGGCGATCAGCCAACGGCTGCTCGGCACGCGGGAGATCATTCTCATCCACCACACCGAGTGCGGGATGCTCACCTTCACCGACGATGAGTTCAAGAGGTCCATCCAGGACGACACCGGGATCAAGCCCGCGTGGGCCGCCGAGGCGTTCCCGGACCTCGACGAGGACGTGCGGCAGTCCATCGCGCGGATCAAGGCCAGCCCGTTCGTGCCGAACAAGGACTCCATCCGCGGGTTCGTCTTCGACGTCGCGACCGGCAAGCTCAACGAGGTCGCATGAGCTGAGCAACCCCCGCGAGCCCCGCCGGACCTCACCGGTGGGGCTCGCGGTCGCTCAGTGCCCGGACCACTCGGGAGGGGGAGGGTCTACCGAGCTGATCGGCCATCCATACGCTGGTGCGCACCAGGGCGTCGAGGTCGACCCCGTGCTCGATCCCGAGCCCGTCCAGCATCCACACCAGATCCTCGGTGGCCAGGTTGCCGGTGGCCGACTCGGCGTAAGGGCAGCCCCCCAGCCCGCCAGCCGAGGCGTCCACGCAGCTCACCCCGGCGCACAGGGCGGCGAAGGTGTTGGACAGCGCCTGGCCGTAGGTGTCGTGGAAGTGCACCGCGAGGGCATCAACCCCGACGCCGGCACGGGTGAACCCGTCCAGCAACGCGACGACGTGACCCGGGGTGGCCACCCCGATGGTGTCGCCCAGGCAGAGCTGGTCGCAGCCCTGCTCGAGCAGCCTGCCCCCGACACCGAGCACCTGCTCGAGGGGCACCGCACCCTCCCACGGATCACCGAAGCACATCGAGACGTATCCACGAACCCGGAGACCGCTCGCCTTCGCCCGGCGCAGCACCGGGGAGAACATCGTGAACTGCGCGTCGAGGTCGCGGTTGAGGTTGCGCCGGGCGAAGCTCTCGGTGGCCGAGGCGAAGACCGCGATCTCGGTGACGCCGACCGCCAGCGCCCGATCCAGCCCCCGCTCGTTGGGCACCAGCACGGGGTAGCGCACCCCGTCACGAGGCGTGAGGCGCCCGAGCAGCTCCGCGGCGTCGGCCAGCTGCGGCACCCAGCGCGGATGCGCGAAGCCGGTCGCCTCCAGAACCCGCAGCCCCGCCCCGGCCAGCCGATCCAGGAACTCGGCCTTGACCTCGACTCCGAGCACCACCGGCTCGTTCTGCAAGCCGTCGCGCGCCCCGACCTCCCAGATCATCACTCGGGCGGGCAGCCCGGCCGCCGGGTGCGGGTCGGGCAGGCCGGCGTCCCTGGCGGTCATATGATCCCCGGCCCCGCGTCCACCTCGTAGTTCAGCAGCGAGTGCACCCGCTCGACCTGGGGAATGTCGTCGCACTCCAGCGGCTCATCAGAGGCCGACTCGATAATCAGCGTGCCGCAGCCCAGGATCCGGTCGATGACGGAATGCCGGAACTGCACACTGTTGATCCGGTTGATCGGGATGTCGATGCCGCTGCGGGACAGGATGCCCTCCCGGACCAGCACCCGCCTGGTCGTGAGCACGAAATGCGTGGTGCGCCAGCGCAGCAGCGGCGCCACGGTCAGCCACAGCACACCGATACCACCGAGCACGGCCAGCCCGATCCACCCGTAAGACCGCCAGGACTGCCCGGCGACCCACCCGGCGGCATAGGACCCAAGCCCCACGATGATCAGAAAGGCCAGCACCGGCAGCACCAGTATCTTCCAGTGCGGGTGCTTGTGGACCACCACCCGCTCGTCGCTCCTGAGCAGCTCATCTGGGTAGGGCAAGACTCCTCCTCGTCGCCACTGATCACGGTACCGCCGCGGGGGTGACGCGGCGGGCCGGTACAGTCCGGCGACGCCGAACCCACCCATCCGATGCCGATCTGAGCCAGTCCTCCCCTCGCTGACCAGGAGTTCCGACGCCCATGAGTAACGGTTCACAGACAGGCCCAGGCGTGAGGTGCGGCGCTGTCGCGGTGACCATCGTGGGGCTGCTCGCGGCCGGCTGCGGTGCCCAGGGACCGAATGCCCAGGGACCGAATGCCCAGGCGCCGGGTACCCAGGCGCCGTCAGCGCCCGCGCACCCGGCGGTGGCCGACGCCAGACGAGTCGACATGTGCACCATCCTGACGGGTGCCGAGCTGACCGCGCTGGGTGCGCGGCTGGACACCCGCAGACACTTCAACAAGGTCGGCGTGGTCGGTTGCCGGTGGCTGGGCGAGCCCTTCACGCTGAGCATGGAGCGGGACACCGACACCCTGGCCGGCTAACCAGGCTCGCCGGCATGATCCGAAGTTCGTCAGCTTCGTGGACAACACCGTGAACGGCCGAGCCGGGGCCCATCTCGGAGTGGACCCTAACGGCTCGCAATGCGCGCAGCTGATCGATGGCGGATCGGTGTCGCTGTCGGTCAGTGTGGCGGTGCCCTCCAATCTGAGCAACCTGAGTCCTCCGCCGGTCGATCCGTGCGCCGAGGCGTTGCGGATCGCCCAGACGATCGAGCCTCGGTTGCCGAAGGCGCCGAAGTGACATCGATCAGAAGCCCCACGCTGCGGTGCTGACTCGCCACCGCGATCACTGTACCCGGGCGAACGGGACCGCAGCTGGTCGTGCCTCGCCGATGCCCGACCCGGCAGGCGGGCGCCAGAGTCCGCGTCGGTGCAGCAGTGGCAGCACACCCTCGCCGAACGCGGCGGCGACCCGTACGGCCGCGGGTGAGGACCCACCGAAGTACACCGGGGGCACCGGGTCGGGTAGGTACTCAAGCCGCGCGCCAGCCACCCGTATGTGCTCGTCGGTCTCGCCGGCCCATAGCGCCCGCACGACGCGCAGGAACTCGGCGGTGCGGGCGTAGCGGGCGTCCTTGTCCAGGAAGTCGTCGTCGGCGATGACATGCGCCCGCTGGGCGAGCGTGTCCGGCGGCGTCGTACTCACGGGTCCTCCCCGGGTACGTCCGGTGGCCGGTGGGGCAGGTCGCCACCGGCCACCGGCCACCGGCCACCGGGGGCGGGCGGCCCGCGCCGACCGGGGCGCGTTCGGGCAGGCCGGCCTCGAGTTCGCGGACGATAGGCAGCACGTGTCGGCCGAAGTAGTCGACTTCCTCCTGATAGTGCAGGAACCCGAGCAGCAGCAGATCCACCCCGAGGCGCTTGTAGGCGACGATGCGCCGCGCGACCTGCTCCGGCGTCCCGATCAGCTGGGTCCGGAAGCGCCGTCGAAATCCTTTCCGTTGCTGAGGTACCAGTCCGAGACCCGGCCGGCCATCCGTCGGGCAGCTGTCGAGTTGCCGCCCTGGAAGATCTCCGGGTGCGTGCGACCGGCGGTGCTGAGCGGCTTGGGTTTGAGTGAGAAGTTCCGGAACCGGTAGAAGTCACCGGCGAAGGAGAACTCGCCCTCGGTCCAGACGCCCCGCAGCGCGCGGATGAGCTCCTCCAAGCGGCGGTAACGCTCGTCGTGCTCCAGCCACGGCTCACCGAGCGCGGTGAACTCCCCCCTGAACCACCCGCTGACCACGTTGACCGCGAAACGGCCTCCGGACAGGTGCGTCGCATTTTTTGACATAGCGGATCTTCTGAAGTGGCTGCAACAGTCCGGACGCCGCGAAACGCAGCCCACACGCCCGAACGATGCGGATTGAACGCGGGGCAGGGCAGCTGGTCCAGAAAAGAGACGCAGGAAACGGTGAACGGTCACCCCATGCTTTCCGGCTCTCCTGACGTTCTTGTGGGCGGTTGTCATGATCACCCGGGGAGGGATGGGCAGAGTCCGTCGCGGGTGAGGTCGGCCATGGCGACCAGCGGGTCGGGCGCCAGTGCAGTGAGCCCACCGCGGCGACCCACACCCTCGAGGCGCTGAAGGTGAGCGTGTCGGCAGCGGTGGGATCTGGTAGGAAGGTCTCATGACGGGCGGCGTGTTTCTCGTGCGCCGCCGGTATGTTGACCACGGTCTGGTCTGGACCTGTGGGTGTCCGGGCTCGCGCTGATCCCACACACCGCACCATCAGCCGAGCACGAAAGATTCTTTTTCAGTACGAGTACAAGCACGTCTACCCGCGCCCGCGCTGAGCACGCGGGCAGTCGCCAGGACATCGTGCCGAACCGAGGAGAACCTCATGAACGCACCGGCCCGAACATCCCCAGACCCGACCTTCTACCGCAGCCCCGCCGAGGCCGCCGCCGCACCGGCCGAGAAGCTCGCCTACGTCGTCGCCTTCGATCGCTCGGCGCAGCGGCCCGACGCACTGACCGTCCTCGACGTCGCCCCCGACTCCCTGCGGTATGGCCAGGTGGTGGGCTGGGCGGAGCTGCCCACCCTCGGTGATGAGCTGCACCACTTCGGCTGGAACGCCTGCAGCAGCGCGCTGGCCCACGCCGGACATGACATGCACGGCTTGGAACGTCGTTACCTGCTGCTTCCCGGGCTGCGTAGCTCGAACGTGCACGTCTATGACACCCTGCCGGACCCGACCAACCCCACCTTGGTCAAGACGATCGACGCCAAGGAGCTGGCTGACAAAGCCGGCTACTCCCGTCCGCATACGCTGCACTGCGGGCCCGAGGGGATCTTCCTGTCCTGCCTCGGTGGAGCCGACGGCGCCGACGGGCCAGGGGGGATCGCGCTGCTCGACCACGCCACCTTCGACGTGCTGGGCGCCTGGGAGAACGACCGAGGCCCGCAGCACCTGGCGTATGACGCCTGGTGGCACCTGAACCAGAACACGCTGATCACCAGCGAATGGGGCACCCCGTCGATGATCGAGAACGGAGTCGACCCAGAGTTGTTACTGGGTAACAGGTACGGCCACGCGCTGCACTTCTGGGACCTGGCCGCAGGCAAACACCTCCAGCGGGTCGATCTGGGCGCCCACCATCAGATGGTGCTCGAGCTGCGACCGGCGCACGACCCGGAGGCCACCTGGGGGTTCGTCGGTGTCGTCGTGTCCACCCAGGACCTGTCCGCCTCGGTGTGGCACTGGCACCGTGAGCGCGGCAGCTGGGGCGCCGACAAGGTGATCACCATTCCCGCCGAGCCCGCTGACCCCGACCTGCTGCCACCGGCCCTGAAGCCCTTCGGCGCGGTACCGCCACTGATCACTGACATCAACCTGTCGGTCGACGACCAGCAACTGTACGTCTCATGCTTCGGCACCGGTGAACTCAAACAGTACGACGTGTCCAACCCCGCGAACCCACGCGAGACCGGCTCAGTGCGGTTGGGCGGCATCGTCGGCCGCGCGGCCCATCCGGCCGAACCCGACCAGCCACTGGCGGGCGGCCCACAGATGGTCGAGGTCAGCCGCGACGGCCGGCGGGTCTACCTCACCAACTCCCTCTACGGCGCCTGGGACGACCAGTTCTACCCCGATGGCGTCGGCGCCTGGATGGCCAAGATCGACGCAGCCACCACGACAGGGCTGAGCGTCGATGAGACGTTCTTCCCGCATGACCAGGACTTCCGGGGCTTGCGGGTCCACCAGGTCCGGCTACAAGGTGGCGACGCCTCCTCGGACTCCTACTGCTACCGCTGAGCCGGCTAGCGGTCCGGCGCAGCGGTAGCACCGCTGACACCCCTGGCCCCGGTACGGCACGAGCGGTGTTTCCGGCGGCATGGTCATAGCTCCCCATGCGGTCTTTTCAGCGATCCGGTCTCCGGTGGGGTCGGAATGGTCTCGGCCACCGGCCGAGACCTACCTACCAACCGACCGTCTGACCCTGACGATCTCCGCCCGTCCCGCCTGCCGTGGCCGGAAGTCATCCGGTTCGAGTGCCACGATCACCTCGAGCATGAACGAGTCTTCCAGCGGCGCGAGGCTGTCAATCGACGGCGCTGTCACGAGCGCCACGCGGAAACCCAGCCTCGGCAGCAGCTCGACGAGGGCCGGCGTCAATTTCGACGGCAGGTTGCTCACTAAGACATCGCAGCGCACGGTAGGCAGGACGACCAAGGCGTCGCCCTGGATGACCTGAGCGTGCGGGAGCCGCTTCCGCAAATGCGGAGTCAGGGCGATATCGTACTCGATGACCGTCAAGCTCTGGCAGACTGGTACATGCTCGGCTACTGTCCCGATGCCGGCGCCCACCTCCACCACGTGGTCGGTCGGCCGGATTTCCGCCGCCTCGACAAGCAGCGCGAGCTTGGCCGGGTTGCTGAGAAAGTGCTGGTCGAGATCAGGATCGGTCTCGATGTCCAGCTCGTCGTCGACGGGCATGGCGCTCCCTGGCGATATGGTGTGGCGGCAGCTATGAGACGACCATAAGCCGCCAAAGCCGAATGGGATACGTGAAGTGGGTGGCGGGACGCGAGAGGCTGGCCCGCCAGCTAACCGAGCACCACATCGGGTACCGCTGGGAACCGCGGTCGGGGTCGCGGTGCCGGCGGAGCATCGGGCGTTCCCGACACCGCGGTCCCGCTCCGTTGCTCGGCCATCATGCTCACGTTAGGCCGGGTCCAGGCCGGCCCGGTAGCGCCGGGCCCCGATGAGGGCGAGCACTGCGGTCCAGAGAGCCAGCGCGAGGGCGCCGGGCTGGGCGTGGAACGCCAGCTAGAAGACCAGTGCGCGCTGTTCGCCCAGCTCGGGTTACGCCTGGCGGGGGTGTACGCCGATAACGATCTGTCCGCGTTCACGGGCAAGCCCCGGCCGGACTATCTGGCGATGCTGACGGATCTGGACGCGGGCCGGGCGCGGGTGGTCACGGCATGGCATACCGACCGGCTGCACCGCACACCCAAGGAACTCGAGACCTACATTGACCTCGCGGAGCGGCGGGGGGTGGTGACGCACTCGGTGAAGGCCGGTCCGCTGGATCTGGCGACCCCCTCCGGGCCTGCGGTGGCCCGTACGTTGTGCGCGTGGGCCCGGTTTGAGAGTGAGCGCAAGGGGGAGCGGGTCCGTGCCGCCCGGCGCCAGGCCGCCGAGCGGGGCCGCTGGGCGGGTGGGCGCCGCCCGTTCGGGTTCGAGCCGGATGGCACCAGCCTGCGCCCCGCCGAGGCCGCCGCCATCGCGCGGGCCAGTGAGGCGATCGTGGCCGGGGCCAGCCTGCGCAGCGTGGTCCGCGATCTCAACGAGGCAGGGCATCGCACCGCCTGGGGCCGGGAATGGACGTCCATGGCGGCGCGGGACATGCTGCGTCGGCCCCGCAACGCGGGACTCACCAGCTACGGCACCGAGACCTTCCCCGCCGCGTGGCCCGCCATCGTCCCCGAGGCCACCTGGCGCGCGGTGGTGTCCATCCTCAGCGACCCGCAGCGGCGCACCAGCCCCGGCAACCGGGTCAAATGGCTGGGCAGCGGCCTGTACGTGTGCGGTGTCTGCGGTCAGGCCGCGCTGCGGGTCTCCCAGACCGGGAACCACCGGCACCCCTCCTACCGGTGCAAGGCCCGGGACACCACCGGCAACAGCGCCGGGCATGTCACCCGCGCCGCGCACCAGCTCGACGATTATGTCGAGCGGGTCATCGTGGCCCGCCTGCACCAACCCGACGCCGCCAGCCTGTTGACCACCCCGACCGATCCCGAGCTGAACACGACCGCGCTGCATACCGAGGCCGCCGCCATCGGCCAGCGCCTGACCGACCTCTCCGCCGCCTTCGCCGAGGGCGTGATCACCCTGACCCAACTCCGCACCGGCACCGGCAAACTCCGCGCCCGACTGACCGAGATCGAAGACACCCTCACCGCCGCCGCGAGAGTTAACCCACTGATCGGACTCGCCGGGCAATCCCACATCGCCGACATCTGGTACGGCACCGGCCCCGACCGCTCCGGCGGGCTCGACCTGGGCCGACGCCGCGCCGTCCTGGCCACCCTCCTCACCGTCACCGTGCTGCCCATCGGCAAGGGCCGACGGCTCAACGGCTCGTATTTCGACCCCACCGGAATCCACCTCGACTGGGAAACACACTGATCACGCGCCGCTCCCCGCACGGACAGGCAATACGATGACCAGCGAACACCGACACTCCACTACTCCTGGGCTGACCGGAGATCCGCAAGCGCGGGAACCCTACCCGGATGGTCACCACCGACTCCGCTTTGACCGGGCCTGCCTCGTCAGAGGGAGGGTCGCTAACCTGTCCGGGTACCCCTTCGCCGAGGTACACCGTCCCGGGGGCGACGGTCCCGGGGCATCGGCGAGGGAGATGACCTCGGCGATGGGGAGCGGTGCCCGGTGGATCTTGACGACGCGCGCACGATCGGCCAGCGGTTGCGGCGCATCCGCAAGGGCCGGCGTAAGTCGCTGGTGGTGGTCGCGGGGCTGACCGGGATGAGTTAAGTCGCAGCTCGACCGGATCGAGCGAGGTGAGGTCGCTCTTGACCGGCACTGCTGGCGGTCAGCCGTCGCCGGCCCGGCGGCGAGGTGGTTCCGGTTTGAGGTGTTGCGGGCTCGGGTGATCGCGGTGCAAGCCGCGTTGCATGAGTGCCGTCAGGCGGAGCCGGCCTCGGCGCTGCCCGCGTTGATCCGAAACATGCACACCACACTGGGCACCGGACGCGACGTCGCCGAGCTGCTGGACCTAGCGGTGCTGCTGCATGCGCAGGGGGTTAGCCATTGGCTGCGCATCGCGGGTGCCCCGCTGGATTTGCGCCGGGATAACGACGTCACGCTGGCGTACCAGCTCGCCGAGCGGCGCGAGACCCCGATCGCGCTGGGCTTGGTCGCCTCCCGCGCGTCGAAGGTGATTCCGGACTCGGGAGCGTTCGGGCTGGCCAAGACGGATCTGGCGGCGGTCGAGGTGCCCACCACCACCCCGGAGTCGATACAGCTGGCGGGCGCGCTGGCGCTGTCCCAGTCCCGGGTCGCGGCAGCCAGCTCTGATCGCGCTGACGCCGAGGCGGCCTTGGAGTACGCCGCAGAGCTGGCGATGCGCACCGGGGAGGGCACCGCGTTCGGGCTGGGCTTCGGTCCCACCAACGTGGGCCTGTGGCGGATGGAGGCCATGCTGGAGATCGGCGCCCACGAGATGGTCACTGCGCTCGCGAAGGGCCTGAACCCGAACGTGCATCCCTACCGGGAACGCCAGTCGGCCTACTGGCGCGACTATGGCCGGGCGCTGGCCCGGGTGAAGGGACGCCACGACGACGCCGTGATCGCCTTCCACCGCGCCGAGCAGATCCACCCGCACCGGGTGCAGCGAGACCCGTTCGCCCGGGAAGTGCTCGCTGAGCCGCTACTGCGGTCACCGCGCGGTGCGGTAGGCCGGGAACTGCGCGGGATGGCCTACCGGGCGGGATTGCCGCTACAGCCCATCAGGGGGTGTCATCCCGGCCTCGGGAATAACCGCACATGCGGATCGGATGTGGTTGCCGATCATGGGCGAAACCACCGCAGGAACGCCGGTGAATGCGCGAGCTGTTCATCTGCTGCCCGCTGGTGAGCTGCTCGGGCAGAGCTACCCGAACACAGCGGTGACGGTCTGAGGCGACCCGCATCCGGCCACACCTGGTGTGGGTGATCAGCCCGTGACCCTCACCAGCGTGATCAACGCCATTCACCACGAGCAGCTGAGCACGGCACAGCGGCAGGCGCTGGCTGCGCTGCTGCTGAACCTCGGAGCGGCATACGACGGCATGCAGTGGTGCCCGGAAATGTCCCCGGTGCAGACCGCCTACCGCGAACTGCTCGCAGCCGGTCACGCACAGTGGGGGGCCGACCCACAGAACCAGCTCGGCGTGACGGTGGTGGTGGAGCCGGTGTGGTGCCGGTCGTGCTCGTGCACCAAGAACCAATCGGAGCAGGCCAGCCGCGCCTGAAGCATCCCGGCGGACACGGCCGATAGCTCCTGCGGCACCGTAATTCCCTTGGTGGTCAACGGAAACGGAGCGGTTGATGACGCCACCACCGAGCAGCAGGCTGCCGTCGCGGACGTTGGGGTCATGCGGGATCACGGTGCCCGCGCTGGGCGTGGGCTGCTGGACGATCGGCGGCCCGGACCACAACCTCGGGCTCCCGATGGGCTGGGGACCGGTGGATGAGGAGGAGGCCGTCGCCGGGCTGGCCACCGCGTACCTGCTGGGCGCACGGCTGTTCGACACCGCCGACGTCTACGGCCACGGCCGCAGTGAGCGGCTGATCGGCGAACTGGTCGCCGAGGACGGGGTGCAGCGCGACGAGGTGGTGCTGTCGTCCAAGGTCGGCTACCTCCGTGGCACGGCCGCGCACGGCTACGACCCCGGCCACATGCGCCACCAGCTCGAACAGACTCTGACCAGCCTGCGTACCGACTACCTCGACATCTACTTCTTCCACCACGCCGAGTTCGGCGAGAACGACCGCTGGCTGGACGGTGCGGTGCAGGCGATGCACCAGTTCAGGGACGAGGGGCTGGTGCGGGCGGTGGGGATGCGCGGGCCGCACCGGTTCGCCCTGGACCGGCTGGACGCCACCCGGCCGCGCATCGACAAGCTCGCCCGGTTCCAGGAGCTGTTCGAGCGCATCCAGCCCGACGTACTCGCCGTGCGGGACAACCTGCTCACCCCGCAGGCCCGCTCCGAGGGGATCTTCACCTTCGCCGCTGTGCACGGCTGCGGGGTGCTGATCAACAAGCCGCTCGGACAGGGCCTGCTCACCGGCACCTACGACCCGACCGCGCCCCACGAGTTCGGCGAGGGCGATCACCGCCGCCGCAAGCGCTGGTTCACCGCACCCGCGCTGGCCGTGCTCACCGACGGCCTGAACGAGCTGCGACAGCTCGTCGGCCCCAAGACCGTTGACCTGGTGCGGATCGCGCTGTGGTCGTGCCTGGAGCGCTCGGAGAACGCGGTGGTGCGGGTGGGGTTCAGCTCACCCGAGCAGATCAGCATGAACCTCTCCAGCCTGGGGCGGCGGCCCAGCGCCGCCGAGCTGGCCACCGCCCGCGAGATCATGGGGCGCGTGCAGGCCCGGCTGGATGCAGGCGGCGAGGTGTTCACCGACGAGCAGCGGGCGGTGGTCTCGTGATCGCCATGGCCGAACCGCGGCTCAGCCTCCTCTCACCCGCCGGGGATATCGCCGCCGACCCGGCCGCTGCCCCGCAGGGGCCACGCGACCACGTGCGGGTGCTGACGGCCAACGTGCAACACGCCTCGCCCGCGCGCACCCACCAGCAGGCCGTCTGGCTGGCCACCCAGGACCAGCACGACGTGCTGGTCCTGACCGAGGTCGCGGCCGGGGAGTCCGGCGAGGTGATGGCGCGCCTGCTCGGCGAGTTCGATTACCGCGTCCACCTGCCCGCGCCCGGTGATGACCCGTACCGGGTTCTGGTGGCGGTGCGCGGCGGAACGCTGGAGGCGGTGGAGGCCGTGGGTGTGGCGGTGATGCCGCATCGCTGCGTGGCCGCGCGGCTGAAGCTCCCGCAGGGGGAGGTCGGTGTGGTGGGGCTGTACGTGCCCTCGCGCGGCCCCAAGGAGCAGCGCAACGTCGCCAAGCGCACCTTCCAGGACGCGGTGGCCGCCGCGCTGCCGGATGTGCGGCGGCGGATGGGCGTAGACGGGCTGGTAGTGCTGACCGGGGACCTGAACGTCGTGGAGCCCGACCACGAGCCGCGCTACGCGGTGTTCGGGCAATGGGAGTACGACTTCTACCGCGCGTTCGCCGAGGCCGGGTTCACCGACGCCTTCCGCCTGATCACGCCCGAGGGCATGGACTACTCGTGGTACGGCCGCGCCGCCAGCGACGGCACCCGCAACGGCTACCGGTTCGACCACATGTTCATCACCGCTGATCATGCCCGCTCGGTGCGGGCGTGCCACTACGTGCACGCCATCCGCGAACAGGGCCTCACCGACCACTCGGCGATGGCGCTGGTCGCAGGCGTGTAGCGGCCCTTCCGGTTGCACCACCACCCGGAACCACACCACGACCTGCCTGCGCCGGGGTGCTTCCGCCGCAGGCAGGGAGGACCCCCGCGATGCCAACCTGCATAGCCCCCACCGCCCACCACGATCGAATCCTGGATGCTGCCCGGCACGCGGGCGGCTGAACCACCCCGGGTCTGATGGAGGCTCTGTCCTAAGTGGAGGATGGAGAGATGGCCCGGTCTACGAGGCACCCTCGTGAGGTGCGTGAGCGCGCGGTGACGCTGGTGTTGGAAACCCAGTCGGATTATGGCTCCCAGTGGGAGGCGATCGTGTCGATCGCGGGGAAGGTCGGCGTGTCGGCTGGGCCGGCACGGTGTACACCGCGTTCACCATCGATGTGTTCTCCCGGAGAATCGTGGGCTGGAAAACGAGTATCTCCAAGGAGACCGGCCTGGTCCTGGACACGATCGAAAGGGGGCTTCGCGTGAGAGACTACCGGGGACCAGACGGGGAAGGCAAACTCGTTCACCATTCCGATGCCGGTAGTCAGTACACGTCGTTCCGGTTCACCCAGCACTTGACCGATTCCGGTGTCGAGGCCTCGATCGGCACCGTCGGCGACTCCCTCTTAACCGGCTGATCGCGAGGCGCCTCGAATCAGACGAGTCGGCCTCGATCAGCCGGTTAAGAGGCATTATCCGGGGCCGAAGTCCGGGCCAATCTTCGATTGGCCGGATAAGCCCTCGACAACGCTCTCACGGAATCACTGACAGGCTTGTACAAGACCGATTTGATTAAACCGCGCAGGCCATGGCATACTATTCAAGAAGTCGATGTCGCCACCGCGGCGTGGGTGGATCGGTACAACAACCGTCGATTGCACGGAGCCTGCGAAGGCAGGCCACCGGTGGAGTTCGAGGCCCTGTACGAGTTGGGCGACCTGATCAGCCTGGTCGCCTGACCCCAACAACGAGTCTCTACAGAACCCGGGGTGGTTCATCAGCGTCCGCCCCGGTGCCGGTCGTGGCGCAGTCCTTGTGTCACCAAGCCGCCGTGACATCCGTCATATGGAACAAATCCACCGTCGCCGTTAGGCTTCAGCGAACGTGCGTCACGTCACCGACCGACAGCGCCCGCCGCCGCCCGTCTGACAGCACCACCAACCGGCCCTCGGCGTCCACCTCCATCGCGGTGCCCGTCAGCGCGGACCGTCCAGGTAGCTCCACCCCGACCTGGTCCCCCAGCGTTGCGCAGCGTGCCTGGTAGGCCTCCCGCACACCGGAGGCGACCGGGTCACCTTCGTGCTCGCACCACTGCCGCAGCTCGGCGTCCAGGGTGCGCAGCAGTGCTCGCAGCAGCGGGTCACGGTCGGTGCAGGAAGCATGCTCGATGACCAACGAGGTGGCCTCAGGCACCGGCAGCTCGTCGGGTCGCAGCGTCACGTTGAGGCCGATGCCCACTACGACAGCGGGAGGATGACCCGGCGAAGGCGGCACCACCTCGGCCAGGATCCCGGCTGCCTTGCGCCGGTGGGCGCCCAGCAACAGGTCGTTGGGCCACTTCAGCGCTGCGGGCAGCGCACCCAGCGTGCTGACGGTCCGGCACAGCGCCACCCCCACCAGCAGCGGTAACCAGCCCCAGCGGGACTGCGGTACCTCGGTGGGCCGTAGCAGCACCGACAGCGCCAACCCCGACCGGGCGGGGGCGACCCAGCTGCGGGCGGCCCGTCCACGCCCGGCGGTCTGGTGCTCGGCGACCAGCACGCTGCGATCCGGTGCCCCGCGCCGGGCCGCGGCGGCCAGCGCGGTGTTCGTGGAGGGCACAGTCGCGACGACATCCAGCGCCGCGTAAGGCCCGGAGGGCGCCAGCAGAGCCCGGCGCAGCGCGTCCTGACGCAGCGGCGGTCGCCCAAGATCGGACCACATGGTCACCAGACGCTACCGTTAGGGTCAGGCGTCATGAGCAGCGCCGCTGGGTCGACCAACAACACCGGGCCGACCGACACAGGGCCGGTCGACGGGCCGGATGTCCATACCACCGCCGGCAAGCTCGCCGATCTGCTGCGCCGTGACGAGGAGGCCGTGCACGCGGCGTCGGCCCGGGCGGCGGCGCGCCAGCACACCAAGGGCCGCAAGACCGCCCGGGAGCGGATCGACCTGCTGCTGGACGCCGGGTCCTTCACCGAGCTTGACAGGCTGGCGCGGCACCGCTGCACCACCTTCGGCCAGGAGGCCAACCGCCCCTACGGCGACGGCGTGGTCACCGGCTACGGCACCGTCGACAACCGGCCGGTGTGCGTGTTCAGCCAGGACGCCAGCATCTTCGGCGGCAGCCTCGGCGAGGTGTACGGCGAGAAGATCGTCAAGGTGATGGACCTGGCGATGCGGACCGGCTGCCCGATCATCGGGATCAACGAGGGTGGCGGCGCCCGAATCCAGGAGGGCGTCGTCTCGCTGGCGCTGTACGGCGAGATCTTCCTGCGCAACACGCACGCGTCCGGAGTGATCCCGCAGATCTCGCTGATCATGGGCTCGTGCGCGGGTGGCCACGTCTACTCCCCCGCGCTGACCGACTTCACGGTGATGGTCGACCGGACCTCGGCCATGTTCATCACCGGCCCGGACGTGATCAGAACGGTGACCGGCGAGGAGGTCGGTTTCGAGGAGCTCGGCGGTGGGCGGACGCACAACACCAGGTCGGGCAACGCGCACTATCTCGGCACCGACGAGGAGGACGCGCTGTCCTATGTCAAGGAGCTGCTGTCGTTCCTGCCGTCGAACAACCTCTCCGAGCCACCGGTGTTCGACGCTGTGGACCTCAGCCACGGGCCGGTGGCCGACATGCTCACCGACTCCGACCGGGAGCTGGACACGCTGATCCCGGACTCGGCGAAGGCACCATACGACATCCATGAGGTGATCGCCCGCGTCGTCGACGAGAGGGAGTTCCTGGAGGTGCACCAGCTGTTCGCGCCCAATATGGTCGTCGGTTTCGGCCGCATCGAGGGCCGCAGCGTCGGGATCGTGGCCAACCAGCCCACCCAGCTGGCGGGTTGCCTGGACATCGACGCCGCTGAGAAGGCCGCCCGGTTCGTGCGGACCTGCGACGCGTTCAACGTGCCGGTGCTCACCTTCGTCGACGTGCCCGGCTTTCTGCCCGGCACCGCCCAGGAGTGGGACGGCATCATCCGGCGCGGCGCCAAACTGATCTACGCCTACGCCGAGGCCACCGTACCCAAGGTCACGGTGATCACCCGCAAGGCCTACGGCGGCGCCTACGACGTGATGGGCTCCAAGCACCTCGGCGCGGACATCAACCTGGCCTGGCCCTCGGCGCAGATCGCCGTGATGGGCGCCTCCGGCGCGGCGAACATCCTGCACCGCAAGGAACTCGCTGCCGCCGCGCCTGACGAGGTCGAGGCGCTGCGGGCGCGCCGGCGGCAGGAGTACGAGGACACCCTGCTCAACCCCTACGTCGCGGCCGACCGGGGCTACGTCGACTCGGTGATCCCGCCCCGCCACACCCGTTCCTCCGTGGCCCGATCACTGCGCATGCTCAAGGACAAGCGCCAGACCCTACCCCCGAAGAAGCATGGGAACATTCCCCTGTGAGTGGCGATGCGAGCGATAACCCGAATCGCCACTCACGGGTTGTCCACATCGTGCGGGGGGAGCCGTCGGAGGAGGAGCTCGCCGCGCTGGTCGCGGTGCTCGCCACGCCGGCGGACACGGCCGCCGCCGAGCCGCCCGCTCCGCGCGGCGCCTGGGCCGACCCGGCGCATAGGCTGCGCACTCCTGTACATCCCGGCCCCACCGCCTGGCGCAACTCGGCGCTCCCACAGGCTGGCAGACCTCAGACGTGATGACAGGTTGTCATGGCGAGACAGATGGGTCTTGGGCTACGGTCAGCTCGCTGTTCGTAGCCTCGTGCTCGTGGGACCTCGAGGCGGGGTGTTGACGCCCTGAGGCCCCCGGCGAGAGGCTCGGTCGATGACTGGTTCGGGCAAGCGGCTCTGTCCGGCCTGCAAGGTCACGAACCTGTCCCGTTACAACCCTGATCCACGCGCAGGCACTCACCCGAGGGCGCACGGTCCTGCCCATGTGGACGGCTGGGCAGGTGACCTCGGCACGGCCACTTGCGCGGCTGCGGAAGCTACGAGTGGCGGCGGAAGAGGCTGACGACGAGGAGTTCTGCGTGCAGTACGACACGGCCACGCGCTCGCTGACCGGCTGATCAATGGCCTCGGACGTCATTACCGGCCCCATGGTAACGAGATGATCAATACGTCCATCAGCGGAGCGTCGGGCCAACCAGGCCTCAGTTGAGCGACCCTGTGCCAGCCCCATCGGATGTAGGCCCGATAGGCGGTGGTGTTCTCCGGTCGGACGAGCAGGGTCGCACGGGTTTCGGGCCGGTGTTGCAGGAGTTCGTCGTGGAGCGCGTGGGCGATGCCTCGCCCTGTCCGCGGTTGCCGGACCATCAGTTCCGACAGGGCGAACGTCCGGTGGCCGTCCTCGAGCGTGAATCCGGGCTCGGGCTCGGCCACCAATCCGTTCCATCAGGCGGTGTTGGAGGTCAATGCCCATCCCAGGTTTGTCCGATCGGCTCGCTGTCCTGGTAGGCGATCACAAGATCGAACCCGGATTGGGTGGTGTAGGCGTCGAAACGCCGCATGAACGCGCTTTCGCTGGCGAATGCGTCACTACTGGCGTCGCCTGCGGCGTAGGCGCCCCGATGGATCAACGCCACGGTATCGCGCAGCTCACGGGCGCCAACGACATCAAAGCGGCGGAACTGCACTGTGCCTGTCGTGCTCATGCGCATCGCTTCCCGCGCCGCGCGCGAGCCGCACGGGCCCAGCGGCCAGCGTGCCGAACTCTCGGTGACTCATGCCCACAGTGTCCACTCCCCACAGAGCGGCGACGTCATCACTCTCCAGTGCACTACACCGAGCACAACCGGTTATGCCAATCTGTCATGGACCTCTGCTGACCGACGATAACGACATGAAATCGGCTCGAGCTGAGTGGTCATCGACGCTGCGAAGAACCGACAACCGCGAGAAGTTCTGAATGGTTGATGAGGTAAAGGAGACCACCGTGCACGAACTGATCGCCAGCCCGTTCGTGGGCGCGTACCTCGTGCTTCGCCCAGGCAGTCCGCGCGGGTTGAAGATCCCTCGCGACAAGTACCTTCAGCTTGGGCGGAAGGCCGCCGATGACGTCTGCCCGGCGTGGTTGGTCGAAGCGACGCGCCGCTGCTGGAATCTTGACATCTCCGGGCGAGGAGTCAACGATGCGGTCGTCGTCCGAACAGAATCCCCTTACGGTTACGGCCGCGCCTCCTACGGACTCAATCTCGGCTGCAATTATGACCGCGAACACTGCTACAGTACCTCGGCCTGAAGACGTTCTCCGGGCTCTCGTGGCCGGAACGAGAACGGCTCCTGCACATCATGCGCGAGGCGGGGGTGCTCTGGCTCCAGCTCACGGGCGGCGAACCCTTGATCGACAAGCTCTTCGCCGAGGTCTACGAGTTGGCGTACGAGTTCGGCATGATGATCAGCATCTCCTCGAACGGGTCGCGCCTGTCGAACACGAAGATCCTCGACCTGCTCACCGCGCGCCGACCACATCGTCTGACCCTCGGCGTGTACGGTGCTACCGCTGAAAGTTACGACAGTCTCACCCGGCGGCGCGGGTCCTTCGCCGCCTTCAAAGGGTCTGGCCGTCGCTCACGAGGCCGGGCTTCCGATCAATCTCAACCTGATCGTCGCGCGGCGCAACGCGCATGAGGTCCACCAGATGATCACTCTGGCCGAGAGCTACGGGCTGCCGCACCACGTCTTCTCCCCTATCGCGCCGACGATCTACGGTGGACCGGAGACCCTGCCCGCCCAGTCCGTCGAGCATGTGCGCAAGCCGTTCACCGGCTGCAACGCCGGCCACACGTTCTTCCATGTGGACCCGCATGGCCTGGCCGGCATCTGCAAAGTGGGCCGGGATCCCCAGATCCGGCTGATGGAGGAAGGGGTCGAGGGGCTGAGCCGCCTCGGCACGATCGCCGACTCCCTCCTGCTTCGCCAGGGTGGCCGCACGGGCTGCGCCCTGAGCGGCACATGTGGGACGTGCATGCCGCTCGTGACGCTGTAAAGGCGAAGGCACCGCTGTCCGCGTACTGCCAACACTGAGGAAGGAGGTGGGGTCACATGGCGCCCGTTCCGGTGGAGATCACGCCGCTCCGCGTCGAGAGCGACGAGATCGTGTTCGTCGAGGATGTGGATGAACTCGTTGAGTCGTCGAAGTGCAGCTGCAATGCCGACGACGACCAACCGTACTGAGTTGCCGACGAAAGCCGCCCTGTGTCGCCTGCTCCGGCTCAGGGCGGCCCTTCACCAGCCATGAACGGGGAACGCCTATGTTGATGTCACACACTGACTGGGGCGATCTCTCCGAGGGCATCCGCAGTGCCATCGAGGCACAGGCCGGCCCTGTGCTGAGGGCACGGACGGTATCGGAGGGTCTTAATTCCCAGATCGCCGCAGTGCTGTACACCTCCACGGATAAGGTCTTCATCAAGGGTCTGCGCAGCGACCATCCGCGAGTCTGGACCCAACAGATGGAAGCGATGATCAACCCGCATGTCGTTCAGATCGCACCTCGGCTGCCGTGGCACATCAACGCCGCCGGATGGAATGTCCTGGCTTTCGAGCACATCGACGGACGCCACGCGGACTACTCACCGGGACCCAACGATATCCCGAAGGTCATCGAAGCTATGCGGCTGCTCGGACAGGTACGATGCATCGATCTTCCACTGAAACGGGCCGAACAACGCTGGGCTCCATATCAGGACGACACATCAGCACTTCACGGCGACACTCTTCTGCACACCGACTCAACCCGCTCAACGTCCTGACCAACGGAACCACACGCATCATCGACCGGGCGTGGCCAACGCGCGGCGCAGCGTGGATCGACCCTGCGTGCTTCATCCTCCGGCTGATGGCCGCAGGCCACACCCCTGGGGAAGCCGAAGCCTGGGCAAAGCAAACACCCTCGTGGAACCCGACGCCCACAGAATACGTCGATGCCTTCGCCGCGGCGAGCGCGCGAGTATGGAAGGAAATCGCGAAAGCCGACCCCCAGCCCTGGAAAACCCACCTAGCCGCAGCGGCCGAGCCGTGGATGAGATACCGCCTCCCGTGAGCAACTCTCTCATTCCACGCTCTCCTTCTCTGTCGGTGGTACCGCAGCGGCTCGGGCGGCGTCGGGGCCGTCGCTGAGCAGGACCCGGAACCCGCTCTCGTCGAGCACCGGAACCTTGAGCGCCAGGGCCTTGTCGTACTTGGTGCCAGGTGCCTGCCCCACCACCACGAACGCGGTCTTGCGCGACACCGACCCGGCCGCCCTGCCTCCTCGCTCGGCGATCGCCTCGACGGCCTCGTCCCGGGAGAAACCCTCCAGCGAGCCGGTCACCACGATGGACAGTCCCTCGAGGTGGCGCGCCACCGAGTCGTTGACCGGCTCAGCCAGCCGCACCCCAGCGGCGCGCCACTTGGCCACCACCTCACGGTGCCAGTCCACCGCGAACCACTCGCGCACGGCCGCGGCGATCGTCGGGCCGACGCCGTCCACGGCGGCCAGCGCCTGCTCGTCGGCGGCCTCGATGGCCCGCAACGTGCGGAACTCCCGGGCCAGCGCCTTCGCCGCGGTGGGTCCGACGTGCCGGATCGACAACGCCACCAGCACCCGCCACAGTGGACGCTGTCTCGCGGAGTCCAGGTTGGACAGTAGCTTGCGCCCGTTGGCCGACAGCTCCCCCGCCTTGGTGCGGAACAGGTCCACCGCCAGCAGCTTGCGCTCGTCGATGGAGAACAGGTCCCCCTCGTCGCGCACCACACCGGCGGCCAGCAGCGCGACCGCCGCCTCGTAACCGAGCATCTCGATGTCGAAGGCGCCGCGCCCAGCCATGTGGAAGATCCGCTCTCGGAGCTGGGCCGGGCAGGAGCGGGCGTTGGGGCAGCGGATGTCGACGTCGCTTTCCCGCTCGCGACGCAATGGCGTGCCGCACTCCGGGCACCGCGTGGGCATGACGAACTCGCGCTCGTCGCCACCGCGCAGGTCGACCACGGGGCCGAGTACCTCGGGGATGACGTCACCGGCCTTACGGATCGTCACGGTGTCCCCGATCAGTACCCCTTTGCGGCGTACCTCGTCGGCGTTGTGCAGCGTCGCCAGCGACACCGTCGACCCCGCGACGGTCACCGGCTCCATGAACGCGAACGGGGTGACCCGCCCCGTGCGCCCGACATTGACCCGGATGTCGAGCAGCTTGGTGGTGGCCTCCTCGGGGGGGTACTTGAAGGCGATCGCCCAGCGCGGCGCCCGCGAGGTCGAGCCCAGCCGGCGCTGCGCGGACACCTCGTCGACCTTCACCACCACGCCGTCGATCTCGTGCTCCACGTCGTGACGGTGCTCGCCCCAGTACGCGATGTGCTCGATCAGCTCGTCGATCGTGGACAGCAACCGGGTGTGCTCGGAGACCGGCAGCCCCCAGGTCGCCAGCGCCTGGTAGGACCGCGACTGGAGGTCCGGCTCGAACCCGCGCCGACGGCCGAGACCGTGGCAGATCATCCGCAGCGGGCGGCTCGCGGTCACCCGCGGGTCCTTCTGTCGCAGCGAGCCCGCCGCGGAGTTGCGGGGGTTGGCGAAGGCCGGCTTGCCCGCCTCGACGAGTGCGGCGTTGAGCTCGGCGAAGTCGACGAGCCGGAAGAACACCTCACCGCGTACCTCGAGCAGCTCGGGCACCGGGTGCTCCTCGGAGAAACGCAGCCGGTCCGGGATGTCACGCAGGGTGCGCAGGTTGAGCGTGACATCCTCGCCGGTGCGCCCATCGCCGCGAGTCAGGCCGCGGACCAGGCGCCCGTTCTCGTAGAGCAGGTTCACCGCCAGCCCGTCGATCTTCAGCTCGGCCAGGTAGTGCACATCGTCACCCACCTCGCGAGCGACCCGGTCAGCCCAGGCCCGCAGCGCTTCGGTGTCGAAGGCGTTGTCCAGGCTGAGCATCCGCTCGAGGTGGTCGTGGGCGGCGAACTCGGTGCTGAAGCCGCCGCCGACCAGCTGTGTCGGGGAGTCCGGTGTCAGCAGCGCCGGCCAGCGTTGCTCCAGCTCCCGCAGCCGGCGCAACTGCAGGTCGAACTCGGCGTCGGAGACGGTCGGGGCATCCAGCACGTAGTAGCGGAACTGGTGCCCGCGCACGGTCTCGACGAGCTCGCCGTACTCAGCTCGGATCTCGGCAGGCGGTTCGGTCACGATGCTCGACCCCGCAAGCAGGTCTTCGGTAGCCACCCCGGGAGACTAGCTCTGGACACCGACAGTGCGCGTACAGCTCGCGGCCCCGCACCTTGGACCGGTGCGGGGCCGCGAACGACACGACCTAGCGACGCTTCGCTAGTGGATGGGCCGAACCGAGTCGGCCTGCGGGCCCTTGGGCCCCTGGCTCGACTCGAACTCCACCTTCTGGTTCTCGTCCAGGCTGCGGTAGCCGTCACCCTGGATGGCAGAGAAGTGGACAAACACGTCGGGGCCACCACCATCGACCTGGATGAAGCCGAAGCCCTTCTCCGCGTTGAACCACTTCACCGTGCCCTGTTGCATGTGCTCTCCCTGTGGAATCTGAAGCCTGGGCCGGCACCGTGCCGGCCCGCGGTTGCGCAGACCGCGCGCGCCCGCTGGGAGGTATCCCCGACGGGAGCGCGAAGCCCGTAGTCAGACATTCCACGGACGCTTCACAACGATCGGGGAACTACACGACCACAACCTGACACCACGGTATCACCTCCGGTGCCGCCATCAGCCCGCGACACTCCTCAGATCGGTGCTCACCCGGGTGTCTCACAGGTCGAGCTGCCACTCAGCCGTGCGGTGGTGCGGCCGGAACCCCATCGCCTCGTTGATCCTGACCATGTGCTGGTTGGAGTCGGCGTTGCAGGTGTCGATGACGCGCAGCTCGGGGCGCTGGGCCCGAGCGAGGCCGAGGTTGGCCACCTTGACCAGGGTACCCAGCCGGTGGCCGCGATGCTCCGGCGCGACGATCGTGTCCTCCTGGCCGGCGAACCAGCGCGACGTGGCGAAGCCGACGATCCTGGTGAAGGCGACCAGCCGCCCGGTGCGCTCCACCGCCGCAGTGGTGACCAGGTGCTGGCCGCGGGCCAGTCGACTGGCCTCGCATGCCCGCATCCGCGCCGCGTCATAGAACTCCGCGTCCCACCGCAGGTCATCCAGCGGGGCATCGGTGGACATCCGCCCGGTGAGGTAGGCGATGTCATCGAGCCACCGTTGCGGTGTGCCACCCACCCACTGGACCAGCGAGTAGTCCCGCGACTTCACCCGCGCCTGCGCGTCGAGCCGGGCGAGCACAGCCGGGTCCACCGAGCCGATGTCGAGCCACCGTCGGGTCTCGACCAGGGCCGGCACCGCCGCGGACGCCGCCGCGAACCGCCCTGCCGGGTCGGGCGCGGCGGGGTCCAGCGGCTGCTCCACCCAGCTGACAAGCCTGACCCGGCCCTGGCGGATGGCCTCGGCCCGCAGGTGGGCGAGCAACGTCCGGCCGATACCGCGCCGCCGGTGCTCGGGCGCCACCAGGATCGTGCCGCGGGCGTTGTGCGGGTTGTCCAGCATCGGGAGGGTGAGCAGGCAGCCACCCACCACCGAGCCGGCTACCCGAGCCACCCACGCGGTCTCGACCTCGCCGGGCCACGGGTGCTGAAAGCAGCCGAGCTCGTCGACCCGGCATGGCGGTGGGTAGTCCGGCCAGTCCGCGCGCACCACCGCGCAGCGCAGCTCGTACCACTGCCGGATGGCCTGCTCATCGGAAGGCTCGACCGGCTCGAGGGAGAGTCCACTGAGGCTGCCTGTGGGCATACCCCCATCCCGCCAGGACCCGCCACCGCGCGCCACCGAGTTTCCGCACCGCACCGCGACTGTCACGACGACCAGGAACCGGGTGGGTCGACGAATGCCTGTCCCAGTTCCCGGGCCAGGGTCAGCGCTCGCCGGGCCCATTCCGGGGTGGCACCGGCCATGCCGCAGGACGGGGTGGGCAGACAGCGCTCGGCCAGCACCGCGCGGTCGAAGCCGAGCCGGTCCACCAGGTCCAGCGCCGGCCGGGCCAGCTGCGCGCGAGTAGGTGGGCCGCCGGCCCGCGCCGCAGGCTGCCCAGAAGACGACACAGCCCCCGACACAGAAGCGGGCACCGAGGACTGCGCCGGCGGCTGGACCGCCGGCACCAGCCCGAGTAGCACCGACACCCCGGAGTCCCACGCCTCACCGAGGGCGTCGACGGTGGCCCGCGGCGCACCGGCGAGCAGCTCGGCGTCGACGGCCAGCACGTCGGCCCCGGCGCGGCGCAGCAGCGCCAAGGGGGGCCGCGGCGCGCAACAGTGCACGATCCGCGGTACCGGCAGCGCCTCGAGCACGCTGTGTAGCAGCTCGGCCACCTCATTCTCGGGCACCGCAGCCACGGTGCCGAACCCGGACGGGGTGGGCACGCCGCCGGCGAGCACCGCGGGCAGGCCCGGTTCGTCAAGCTGCACGATGGCGCCGGCCCCGAGCCGGCGGGACACCTCGCTCGCGTGCGCCCGCAGCCCCTCGGCCAGTGACACCGCGAACTCGCGCAACGCGCCGGGGTCGGTGAGCACCTTGTGCCCGCTGCGCAGCTCCACGGCGGCGGCCAGCGTCCACGGCCCGGCGGCCTGCAGCTTCACCACCTCTGGTCGGGCCCCGGCGGAGCCCACCGCCTCCTCGAGCGCGTCCAGGTCGCTGCGCAGCAGGTCGACGCCACGGCGGTGGTCGCGGCCGGCCCGGGCGGTGACCCGGTACCCGGAAGGCACCAGCTCGACGGCGAGATCGACGAGCAGCGCCGCGGTGCGACCGATCATGTCAGCACCCACGCCCCGGTCGGGCAGCTCGGGCACGTGCGGTAGCTGGGGTAGCTCGCCGATCACGATGCGAGCGGCCTCGAGGGCGTCGGTGCCGGGCATCGAGCCGATACCGGTCGCGGTACCGGGAGGCCAGGGTCGTAGGTCAGTCACCAGGGATGTCTACCAATGGCGCCGGTGCGCGGCGCGGGTGGTCCGGCGATAGGTAGCGACCTGGGGGGATTACGTGCGACTACCGATTGCCGTCGGACGTCACTGTCAGGCACGGTATGTGATGCCGATGAGGCGCCTTCCGTGCCCCGGAGCTAGCCGGGCCACCTTTCTCACTCAGGGGGATTCGATGTCTGACGCACTGAGCTTCGCCGAGCTCGACGGGCAACAGGTGGAGCTGTTGCCGGCCCGCACCGTCCTGTCGACGTTCACTCAAGGCGCCGACGGCGGCACCGCCATCGACGGCACCGACGGCGTGGGCGTCATCGGCATAAACCGCCTCATCCCCGGCGGCGGTAACGGCTACGGCACCCCCGGCAGCAACGCCGACGGCGGCTGAACCCCTCCGGCGCCCCGACGTGGAGCCTCGTCGGGGCTGTGCATGACCCGGTAGCCCCGACGAGGCTCCACGTCGAGGTCGGGGAGTCAGCGGGTGGCGGTGATGGTGGCGCTGGCGAGGACGACGTCGCCGTCGGGGTGGGGGCGGTAGAGGACGACGGCCTGGCCGGGGGCGACGCCGCGCAGGGGCTCCCGCAGGTGCACCACCATGCGGTCGTCGACGGCCTGGGCCACGGCGCCGGCACACCCACCGTGCGCCCGGACCTGCGCGACGCACTCCAGGGGGCCGTCGGGCGCAGCCGCGGTCCACACCGGACCGTCGGCCTCGATCACGCCGACGTCCAGGAGAGGGGCGGGTCCCACCCGCACGGTCCCGGTGGCCGCCTGGAGCCCCAGGACGAACCGGGGGCGACCATCGGGCGCCGGGTGCCGCAGCCCCAGCCCGCGGCGCTGGCCGACCGTGAAGCCGTGCACCCCGTGATGGCGCCCGAGAACCTCGCCGGTCTGCGCATCGACCAGCTCCCCGGGCCGGGGCCCCAGCCGGTCGGCCAGGAATGCCTGGGTATCGCCCGAGGGAATGAAGCAGATGTCGTGGCTGTCCGGCTTGTCCGCGACGGCCAGGCCGCGTCGGGTCGCCTCGGCCCGGATCCCGGCCTTGGCGGTGTCGCCGACCGGGAACAGCGCATGCGCCAGCTGGTCGGCGGTGAGCCCGGCGAGCACGTAGGACTGGTCCTTGCCGGTGTCCACGGCCCGGCGTAGGACGCCATCGCGCAGGCGCGCGTAGTGACCGGTGCAGACCGCGTCGAAGCCGAGGTCACGCGCCCGGTCCAGCAGTGCGGTGAACTTGATCCGCTCGTTGCACCGCAGGCACGGGTTGGGGGTGCGCCCGGCGGCGTACTCGGCGACGAAGTCCTCCACCACGTCAGCGGTGAACCGCTGCGCGAAGTCCCAGACGTAGAACGGGATGTCGATGACGTCGGCGACCCGCCGCGCGTCGGCGGCGTCCTCTTTCGTGCAACACCCGCGGGCGCCGGTGCGCAGCGTGCCGGGCCGTGCCGACAGCGCCAGGTGCACCCCGACCACCTCATGACCGGCGTCCACCGCCCGGGCGGCCGCCACCGAGGAGTCCACCCCGCCGCTCATCGCGGCCAAGATCTTCATTGACGCGGAACCTTCACGACGCCGCCGCCCGCCGGTTTCCCGCCCCGCGGGCCCGGGCGACCACCGGCTCGATGGCATCGAGCACCTCAGCCACATCCGCAGCCGTCGAGGTGCGTCCGAGGGACAGGCGCAGCGAGCCACGCGCCGCGGCCGGCGCGGCGCCCATCGCCAGCAGCACGTGCGAGGGCTGCGCCACGCCGGCGGTGCACGCCGCGCCCGTGGAGCACTCGATGCCCCGGGCGTCGAGCAGCATCAGCAGCGAGTCACCCTCGCAGCCCGGGAAGGTCACATGGGCGTTACCCGACAGCCGCGACGGACCGCCGTCGATCACGCACTGGCCCGGGTCCCCGTTGAGCACCGCATCGGGCACCTTGGCCAGGATCCCGTCCACCAGCTCATCTCGCAGCCGCCCGAGCCCGACCGCGCTGCGCGGCTGCGATGCCACGGCATGCCGGATCGCGGTGGCCAGCCCGACGATCGCCGGGACATCCAGCGTGCCGGAACGCACATCGCGCTCCTGGCCGCCGCCGTGCAGCAGCGGGGTGGCCGCGACCTCCCGGCCCAGCAGCAGCGCCCCAACCCCGTAAGGGCCGCCCATCTTATGCCCGGTCAGGGTCAGCGCCGCGGCGCCGGACCGGCCGAAATGCACCGGGAGCTGGCCCACCGCCTGGACCGCGTCGGTGTGCAGCGGCACCCCGTACCCGGCGGCGACCTCGGCCAGCTCGCGCACCGGAGCCACGGTGCCCACTTCGTTGTTCGCCCACATCACGCTCACCAGGGCCACCGAGCCCGGGTCACGGGCCAGCGCGGCGCGCAGCGTCTCGGGGTGCACCCGGCCGTAGCCGTCCACCTCGAGCCACCCCACCTCGGCACCCTCGTGATCGGCCAGCCAGGACACCGCGTCGAGCACCGCGTGATGCTCGACGGTGGAGGCGAGTACCCGCGTGCGACGCGGGTCAGCGGCCCGCCGCTGCCAGAACAGGCCCTTGACCGCAAGGTTGTCGCCCTCCGTGCCGCCGCCGGTGAAGACCACCTCCGACGGGCGCGCGCCCAGCGCCTCCGCGATGCTCTCCCGGCACTCCTCGACGGTGCGACGAGCCCGGCGGCCCGAGCCGTGCAGCGACGAGGCATTGCCCAACGCGGACAATGCCTGACTCATCGCCGCCACCGCCTCCGGCAGCATCGGCGTCGTGGCCGCATGGTCGAGGTAGGTCATTGAGGCACCAGCCTAATGGCGCCCGCAGTGACGGCGGTGCGGGCCGTTCACCACGCTCGCGACACAGCCGCAGTCGCGACCGTCCGCGTGAGCGGTGGCAGGGTCACCGCGATGACGGCGGCCTCGGCGCGGGTCGCCAGCGCACGGCGGTCGGCTCCGACAGCGAGCAGCAGCGGCAGTAACCGCACGTCCACCACCAGGCCCCGCACTCCGGCCACCCGCATCACCGCCTCCCACAGGGTGGTGGAGCCGACGAAGGAGGCCACCGTGGTGGCGCCGGCACCGGCCAGGCGGTAGCGCAACGCCACCGGCCGCACCACTGTCGCGGTGTCGACGGCGGCCTGAAAAACCGCCGGCCGGAACCGTCCGCTGGAGAGCCCACACCAGGTGGTGCCCTCCGGGAACGCGCCGATGGCCGCGCCACCGGCCAGCGCGCCGGATACCGCCTCGACCGTCCGGGGCAGTGTCGAGAGCCGTTCGCGGTCCACGAAAACCGTACCCACCAGGCGAGCCAGCGGCCCGACCACCGGCCACCCTCGAACCTCACTCTTAGCCACCATGCGCAGCGGCTGGACCGCCCCGAGCGCGACCATGTCCAACCAGGACATGTGGTTGCTGACCACCAGGACTCCGACACCCGGGGCGGCGAACCGGTCACCGCCGGTGACCTCCAGCTCAATCCGCAACGCCCAGAGCAGCACCCGGTACCAGGCCCGCAGCGTCCGCTCCCGGCCCGTTGGGCCGCGCAGCGGGAGCGCGACCGCCAGCACCCCCCCGGCCAGCAGCATCACCCCGACGGCCAGCAGCCGCAGCAGGCGACGCGCCCTGCCCACGGCGGGCACCGCATCAGCCGATGGGAGACAGCCCTCGCCGCAGGGTGACACCGGCATCCACGGGTGCGGGCGGTTCACGCGCGGCGCCCCGGAACGCTGTGCCCCAGGAAGTGGTGCAGGTAACGGGGATCCACCCGGTCCAGGCTCAGCAGCACCAGGAAGTCGGCCGCCCCGAAGTCCGGGTCGTACGCGGGCGGACCGCAGACCCAGGCCCCCAACCGCAGGTAGCCGCGCAGCAGCGGGGGCAGACTGGGGCGCTGAGGCACCGATGCCGGCTCGGCGTCCCAGGACCGTCGCGCCGTCGCGACGTCCCACGGCCGGCGCGGCGTCACCCGGTAACGCTCGGGTGCGAGGTGCCGAGTCCGCACGGTGTCCCAGACCCCCACCGCGAGCGCACCGTCCGGAGCGTCGGGGCTGCGCAGCGGCACCGACGCGCACCCCACCAGCCACCGGTGGCCGGTGAGCAGCATGTAGCGCGCGATCCCCGCCCAGACCAGGTTCACCACCGCCCCGGTGCGGTGGTGCGGGTGCACGCAGGAGCGGCCGGTCTCCACCAGGGCTTCGCGCAGACCCGCCAGGGTGGGGATCAGAAACTCGGTCTCGCAGTACAGCCCGCCCGCACGCCGCGCGCCGTCGGGCGCAAGCATCCGGTAGGTGCCGACGATCTCGCCGGTCGAGTCCTCACGCACCACCAGGTGGTCGCAGTACGCGTCGTAGTCGTCGATATCCAGACCGGGTTCGGGGGTGTGCAGCACAGCGCCCATCTCGTCGGCGAACACGCGGTGCCGAAGCCGCTGGGCGGCGCGGACGTCGGCCTGCCGCTGAGCCACCAGCAGCGTGTAGCGAGGGGAGCCCACGAACGCGGAGGTGGTCACCGGCAGCTGTGTTGTACTCATGACCCTGGGTGTACAGCGCTAGCTGGTTGCGCACATAACACCGCCATGGCCGTCCGATGGAATGTCGGTGAATCCCGAGTGGCTTCGCGCCCGCTCCCGGGCTCGTCGGGCTCGACACGCTCGCGCCTGGAGGCGGTCCGCCACATCGAGGATCACCTGCCATGGCACCCCCGACGCCCGAGGGGAAGTGCTCCACCGCCTGGCACGCACAGCGCTCCGTGATCACCTATGGAACTGTAGGTGGTTCACCACCGTCGTCAAGCTCTCCATCGACGTCATCCGATCGACGAACTCGACGCCGTTGAGATGGTCGAGCTCGTGTTGAGTCACCCGGGCCACATACCCGGAGTATCGCTCAGTGACATCGGCACCGACCGCTGAGGTGTACTCGACGGTGATGGTCTCGGCTCGCGGCACAAGGCCCATGAACCCGGGCACGCTGAAGCAGCCCTCCCAGCCGGTCTCAGTCGTCCCGGATTTTTTCACGACCACCGGATCGACCATCTGTAACAGCGGGGACGTCGGACGGTCAGGGAGCACGTCGGTCCTCCTGACCTCGACAACGATCACCCCAACCGACGCACCAATCTGCGGAGCGGCCAGACCAGCACCATTCAGCTCGCGCAGTCGCTTCACCATGCGCGCAAGGAGCTCAGCGGCATCATCGACGCGGCCAACGGCTCGGGTCTCGGCCTTGAGCCGCGGATCGCCGATAGTGACGACATCGTCGTCGGCAACACCGGACATCCAGCCGGGGTCGCTCTTGGCGAGGTTCAACTACCGGTCTCCTTCGTTACAGTCAGCTGCAGGCATCGAGGACCGTTCAGGCCGCGAATGAGCGTGGCGCGGGCACCAACAGAGTCAGGGTCGAGCCTCAACGGCGCATCGACGTCGCCGAGTGCTCGCTCCAGTACTGACAGATCCGACTCCCACCCGGAGAAATACCACCGCCAGTAGGCGTAGCCGCGAGCTGCTTGGGCTTGAGCAAAGCGTGGATCGATGTCAAGAGCAGCAAGGTCGTGGCGGCTTCGATCCGCTGCTTGTCGTTGTGGCTAACGAGGAAACGGTCATGTTGCACGTCGGAGGCTTGCTCCACTGTGTGATTCAGCGCACGGCGCAGCGCCAGGCTCGGCGAGTGGGCGCCACGCTCGGCGTTGCCGACCGTCCGCTTCGCGGAACCCAACGCCGCGGCGAACCTATCCTGCGACAGGCACAGCCTCACCTCACGAAACCGACGAATCCTCGCTGCGGTCCACTCCACCGGCGAAGAGTAACGCGGGCCCTACCACCGGATTGCCGCATCGCCGATTCCACGGAGGTGCGGGGACCGGCGCCTGGCCGGTGATGCCGCGTTACCGGACCGGCACCACTGAGGAGGCCACCGGGTCAGACCCGCAGGGCAGGCCGGCACGACAGTCGCATCCTGTGATTATCGAGGTGTTTACGCTAGTCGTGGCATGCTCGGTGACCTCGCCAGCGCGCAACCGCAGGCTGCACCTCAGACACCATGATCACGGTTTGTGTGTGTTCAGCGACACGATATGTCGCTGAACACACACAAACCGTGATCATGTCCTGTCGGCCGCAGATCGAGATCACCTAGTGCGGCTGCCGTACCAGTGAGGACTGGCCATGGATGTAACGCTGCCATGGGGGATGAGTGAGAGCTGAGGTCGCTGCCACGTGGGTCAGCGGGAGGCCGGGCGGCTCTGTCCGGGCGGCTCTGTCCGGGCGGCTCTGTCCGGGCGGCCCTGTCCGGGCGGCTCCGCTGTCGAAGGCCGGCGACAGGAGAGTCGATCACAGGGCGGGTCGGGCGCGGATGGTGCAGCGGCCGGCGAGGGACACCTCCCCGACCCAACGGGACACCTACCCGACCCAACGGGAGGCGTCGTGGCGGCGATCAGACCAGCCCGTGGTGATCAACGACTCGGCCGGGAAGGCCACTCTTTAGAAGAGGACGACTCGGTTGCATATTGACAAGCTGTCCTAAGTTAGGTGAGGCTTCCTTTCAAAACTTTCTCTTGTGGGTGATATCGACGTCACCCACCAGGTGTTGAGGAGCTCGCTGATGATGTCGATCACTCGCATCCGGATGGTGCCGGCCTGGGTGGTGCTGGGGCTGGCCGGGCTGCTGGGGGTCGGCGGGTGCGGCGGCGCGGCGGCAGGGGGACCGACGGGCGCGGCGGCCGGTTCGCCGGCGCGGGACATCGCCGGTCAGACGATCACGGTGTACAGCGGCCAGCATGAGCAGACCGCGTCGCTGCTGGCGGCGGGGTTCACCGCGGCGACGGGGATCAAGGTGGCGCTGCGCTCGGGTGACGAGGCGGAGCTGGCGAACCAGATCCTGCAGGAGGGCACCGCGTCCCCCGCAGATGTGTTCTACGCCGAGAACCCACCCGCGCTGGAGGCGCTGCGCGAGAAGAACCTGCTGGCCCCGGTCGACGCGGCCACGTTGGCCGCGGTGCCCGCAGCCTACAACTCGCCGCAGGGCCGGTGGGTGGGGGTGTCGGCGCGCAGCGCGGCGCTGGTGTTCAACACCGCCGCGACCAGCGAGGCGCAGCTGCCGGCCAGCGTGCTGGACATGGCCGGCCCGGCGTGGAAGGGCAGGTTCGGGTTCGCTCCGACCGAGACCGACTTCCAACCGGTCCTCACCGCCGTGGCCAAGCTCAAGGGCACCGATGTCGCGGCGCGGTGGCTGGCCGACCTGAAGGCCGACGCCAAGGTGTATCCGGACAACGAGACGCTGGTCGCGGCGGTCAACAACGGGGAGATCGCCACCGGGCTGATCGACCACTACTACTGGTACCGGCTGGCGCGCGAGCTGGGTCCAGCCAAGACCACCTCGGCGCTGCACTACTTCGGCCCCGGTGACCCCGGCAGCCTGGTCGACGTCTCCGGCGCCGGCGTCCTGGCCTCGAGCAAGCACGCCGCAGCGGCGCAGAAGTTCCTGGCCTACCTGGTCAGCAAGCCGGCCCAGATGATCATCGGCAGCTCCGACAGCTACGAGTACCCGCTCGGGTCCGGGGTCAGCACCAGCCAGCCGCTGCGCCCCCTGGACCAGCTCCACCCACCCGCGCTGACCGCGAGCGACCTCGGCGACGGCCGCTCCAGCCTGGCGATGCTGCAACAGGCCGGGCTGCTGTGACCCTGATCCGGCTCCGGGCGCCCGGCCGGGTTCCGCTTCCGCTGGTCACGGCCGGCCTGGTGACCGCGACGGTGGTGGCGTTGCCGGTCGTGTTCGTGCTCGCCGAGGCAGGCGGGGTGGGCTGGGCGCAGGCCCGGTCCCTGCTGCTGCGCCCCACAGTGGCCCAGCTGCTGGGTAGCACCGCCGCGCTGACGGCGGCCGTGACCGCGCTCAGCGTCGTCATCGGGGTGGCGGCGGCGTGGTGCACCGAACGCGCCGATCTGCCCGGAGTCCGGGTGTGGCGGGTGCTGGTAGTGCTGCCGGTGGCGATCCCCGAGTTCGTCAGCGGCTACTCGTGGGTCTCCCTCACCCAGGCCGTGCAGGGTCTCGGGGGGGCGGTACTGATCTCCACGCTGTCGCTGTACCCGCTGGTGTACCTACCGGTGGCAGCGATGCTGCGGGGGCGGGACCCCGCCCAGGACGACGTCGCCCGAGCCCTGGGGCTGGGACCGGGTGCGGTGTTCTGGCGGGTCACGGTGCCGCAGATCCGCCCCGCGCTGCTCGGGGGGGCACTCATCGTGGCGCTGCACCTGCTCGGGGAGTACGGGACGTTCGCGATCGTGCGCTACCCGACGTTCGCCACTGAGATCTTCACCGAGTACGACCTCGGGTTCGACCCGGCCGCCGCAGCGCTGCTGTCGGTGGTGCTGGTGGTGCTGTGCGTGGCGTTGCTGGGCGGAGAGACCCGCCTGACCGGTGCCGCCCGGCAGGCCAGGGTCGGCGGCGGCGCCCCCCGCCCGGCGGTACCGGTGCGGCTGGGCCGGCTCACCCCGCTGGTGCTGGCCGGGTTCACCGGGCTGGCCGCGCTCGCGTTGGGGGTACCGGTCGGCTCGCTGGGTTACTGGCTGATCCGGGGCGGGTCGACCACCCTGCCACCGGCGTCGATCTGGGCCGCCGCCGGGAGCACCCTCACCCTCGGGGCGGCGGCCGCGGCCGTGGCCACGTTGCTGGCGCTGCCGGTGGCGCTGCTCGCGGTGCGCCACCGCGGTCGGCTCACCGTCCTGCTCGAGCGCAGCACCTACCTGGCCCAGGCCCTGCCCGGGGTGGTGGTGGCGCTGGCGCTGGTGTTCTTCGCGCTGCACTACGCGTCGAGCGTCTACCAGAGCGCCCCGCTGCTGGTCCTGGCCTACGTGGTGTTGTTCCTGCCGCTGGCGTTGATCGTCCTGCGCGCGACGTTGACGCAGATCCCGCCCGGGCTCACCGAGACGGGACGCAGTCTCGGCCGGCGCCCGATCACCGTGCTGGTGCGGGTCACGCTGCCGCTGCTCGGGCCGGGGTTGGCGGCCGCGGCGGCGCTGGTGTTCCTGTCCACCACCACCGAGCTGACCGCCACCCTGCTGCTGCGCCCCACCGGACTGCAGACCCTGGCCACCCAGTTCTGGGTCTACACCAGCGGCCTGGCCTACGGCACCGCCGCACCGTACGCCGCGCTCATGGTCACGGTGTCCGCGCTCCCGACATACCTGCTGACCCGCCGCATCGACTCCCTGTCCACCACGTAGGAGGTCGCGTCATGAGCCACCCCCGCACCACCGGGTCCACGCCACACTCCGCCCTGCTCGAGCGCCCCGACCCGCCCGACACGCCGGCGGCGGTGGCGCTGCGCGCGGTGCGCAAGGCCTACGGCGCTCACCCGGTACTGCGGGGAGTCGACCTGGACGTCCCCGTCGGCACCATCACCGCCGTACTCGGCTCGTCGGGCTGCGGGAAGACCACCCTGCTGCGGCTGCTCGCCGGGTTCGACACCACCGACGCCGGCACCATCGCCCTGCACGGGCGCATCGTCGACGACGGGCACCACCCGCTGGCACCCGAGCACCGCCGGATCGGCTACGTCCCCCAGGAGGGCGGCCTGTTCCCGCACCTGTCGGTGGCGGCCAACATCGGCTTCGGGCTGCCCCGCGGCACGCGGCGTCGCCGGGTGGCGCAGCTGCTCGAGCTGGTCGGGTTGCCGGACCTCGGCGCGCGCTCACCCCATCAGCTCTCCGGCGGCCAACAACAACGGGTCGCGCTGGCCCGCGCGCTCGCCCCCGCTCCGCGGCTGGTGCTCCTCGACGAGCCGTTCTCCGCCCTCGACGCCGGGCTGCGCGCCCAGCTACGCACCGACGTCGTCACCGCGCTGCGCCACAGCGGCACCACGGCGGTGCTGGTCACCCACGACCAGGACGAGGCCCTGTCCATCGCCGACCTCGTCGCGGTCCTGCGTGCGGGACGCATCGTCCAGGCCGCCGACCCGGTCACCGTCTACCAGCAACCCCTCGACGCCGACGTGGCCCGCTTCGTCGGCGAGGCCAACCTGCTGGCGGGCCGCGTCCTCGGCCACACCGCGCACAGCCCGTTGGGCGAGCACCCGCTGCGCACCGAGCGGCCCCGGCCCGCGGCGACCGCCCTGATCATGGTCCGGCCCGAGCAGCTCCGGCTACGACCGGCCGCGCTGCGCGGCCCCGAGGGGGCCGCCACCGGAAGGGTCCTGCGCCGTGACTACCACGGCCACGACACCACCGTCACCCTCGCCGTGACGGCCGCCCGGGAGACCCACGTCCTCGCCCGCACCAGCGGGGTCGAGGCCCCACCCGGCGGCAGCCTGGTCACCATCACCGTGGCCGGCCCCGTCGTCGCGCTGCCCCTCGAGCCGGCGTCAGCCCTTACGCTTCAGGACGGCGTCGGTTAGCTGCGGGACGATGGTGAACAGGTCACCCACCACACCGAAGTCGGCGATCTCGAAGATCGGTGCCTCGGGGTCTTTGTTGACCGCGACGATGGTCTTGGACGTCTGCATCCCGGCGCGGTGCTGGATAGCGCCGGAGATGCCGAGCGCGACGTACAGCTGCGGAGAGACGGTCTTGCCGGTCTGCCCGACCTGGAACTGGTGCGGGTAGTAGCCGGAGTCGACCGCCGCCCGGGACGCCCCGACCGCCGCGCCGAGCGCGTCGGCGAGCTTCTCGACCACCTCGAAGGCCTCCGCCGAACCGACGCCACGACCACCGGAGACCACCACGCCGGCGTCGCTGAGCCCGGGGCGGTCACCGCCCTCGACGGGCCGGCGTTCAATGATCTTCGCTGTCCTCGCCACGCTCATCGCGGGGATGGTGACGGTCTGCTCGACGGCCGCACCCGGTGACTGCCTCGGCTCGATCGCGCCGGCCCGGAGGGTGATCACAGCGACCGGCGTGGTGGCCCGGGACTCGGCGAGGTAGGAGCCGCCGAACACCGAGTGCGTGGCGGTGCCGTCCTCGGCCAGCTCGACGACGTCGGAGAGCAGGCCGGATCCGGTTCGCACGGCGAGCCTGCCGGCGATCTCCTTGCCGTCCGGCGAGGCGGTGAGGACGACCGCGGCCGGCCGGGCCGAGGCCACCAGTGCCGCCAGCACGCCGACGGCGGGAGCGGTGAGGTACTGGTCCGCCTCCTCCGACTCGGCGACGTAGATCTTGGCTGCGCCGTAGGCGGCCAGCCGGTCCCTGAGCTTGCCGGCCGTGCCGGGCGTGGCCACCACCACGGCGGCCGGCTCGCCCAGCCTCGCCGCCGCCGTGAGCAGCTCGTTGGTGACCTTCTTGACCTCGCCGCCGGAGTGCTCGACGAGGACCAGGACCTCTGCCATGACGGTTCTCCTCCACGACTGCGGGCGGGATCAGATCAGCTTCTGGCCGATGAGATAGTCGGCGATCCTGGCGCCGCCGTCACCCTCGTCGGTGACGATCTGTCCGGCCACCCGCGGTGGGCGCGGCGTGGACTCGATCACCGTCGAGGTGGCGCCCGCCAGCCCGACGTCGCCGTGCGCGATGCCCGCGTCGGCCAGCGACAACGTGCTGACCGGTTTCTTCTTGGCCGCCATGATGCCCTTGAACGACGGGTAACGTGGCTCGTTGATCTTCTCGTTCACACTGACCACGGCGGGCAGCTCAGCCCGCAGCACCGTGACCGCGTCGTCGGTCTCCCGCTCGACGGTCACGGTGCGTCCCTCGATGGTGACCTTGCGGGCGTGGGTCAGCTCCGGTAGGCCGAGCACGTCGGCGACCATCGCCGGGATGGCGCCCACGGTGCCGTCGGTCGCCTCGTTGCCGGCGATGACGAGGTCGACCTCGCCGAGGGCGCCGATGACCGTGGCCAGCGCCTTGGCGGTCTGCACCGCGCAGGACCCGTGCAGGCCTTCGTCGCACAGGTGCACCGCCTTGTCCGCACCCATCGACAGCGCCTTGCGGATGGCCTCGGTGGCCCGCTGCGGACCCATCGTGACCACGGTGACCTCGCCGCCGACCGCCTCTTTGATCGTGAGCGCCTCCTCGACCGCGCGTTCGTTGATCTCATCCAGCACGACGTCCGCGCAGGCCCGGTCAAGGGTGTGGTCGGAGGCGGCCAGCGTGCGCGCGGACCAGGTGTCCGGCACCTGCTTGATCAGGACCACAATGTTCATGATGACCACGTTACCGATCAGTAGCTCCGCCGCCCACCAGGGGTGATCGCCCTCACTGTGCCGCGGCGGCGGCTCCACCGGCCGCGGTGAGCCTGCTCTGTAAGCCGGCGAGCAGAAGGTCGAGGCCGTAGTCGAACCGCCCCGGCCGGCGCGGACCGTCCAGATGCGGGCTCACCGCGGTGATGGAGGGAATCCGCTCCGGCGGAAGCGATGGGTAGTACCCGGCCTTCTCCCGGGTCGCGCCGTCACGGAGCCGGGCGATGTGCCCCATCTGCTGAAAACCGGAGGCGTAGGTGAACAGGGCGAAAAAGGCGTCGGACGCCTCAGTGGGTGAGAGCCCCCCCTCGAGCAGCAGCCCGATCGTCCGCTCGATGACCATCAGGCCGTTCGGGCCGATCCTGATCCGGTCGCCGAAGACCCGGGCCAGCTGGTGGTGCCCGGCCAAGGCCTGGTGATAGCTGCGCACCACAGCCCGGAGCCGGACCAGCCAGTCACCTTCGGTGGCCGAGGTGTCCACCTCGCCGAGCATCAGGTCGACCATGAGGTCCACCAGCTCGTCCTTGTCCCGCACATGGTTGTACAGGGCCATCGGCGAGACCTCGAGCTCGGTGGCCAGCGCCCGCATCGTCAGGGCGGCCAGGCCCTTCTCGTCGACCAGGCGCAGCGCGGCCCGCACGATCCGGGGCCGGGACAGCGTCGGCCGGGTGTAGTCCTCGCTGGGGTCGACACCGACCCAGGCCGTCGGGTCGCCACGGCCACGAGAGGCACTGGGTTGGTCGTTCACCGGTGGTCCTTCCTCGGTTACCAGCACGAGACATACAACGTATACCCGATCGGGCGATAGCGACTCCTCCGCCGCCTCGTTAACACTGTACACATAAACGTACATCGTATCTATACCGTACAGCGTTACTCGACGTCACACTGAGTTGATCATGACTCGGGCGCCTGCCCTCGTGCTCCCCACACGTCACCGGAGGTACCTGATGACAACCACCACCAGCCCACCTGAGGCCGCCCGAAGCGCCACTGAGCTACTGTCGAGCGCTTGTCACCGAGATCCGAAGGCGTGGGACGAGATCATGCGCCGATACCGGAGTGTGGTGCTCGCGAAGGTGCACTCCTTCGGACTGCAGGACGCCGATGCACTCGACGCTGTGCAGATGACCTGGCTACGGCTGGCGGAGAGCTGCCACCGAATCCAGTCCCCCGAGCATCTCGCCGGGTGGCTGGCGACCACCGCGAGCCGGGAGTGCCTCCGCATCCTTCACCATCAGGCACGGCACGCCCCGGCTCCGCACGACGCGGCGGAGCGACAGGCGGCTGACCCGTCCGCAGGCCCAGAGCAACGCGCCGTCGACGCGGACACCGCGCAGCAGCTGTGGAGTCTCGTCGCGACGCTCTCCCCTCGCCGCCGGAGACTCATCCGGGAGCTGTTCGACAACAGACCGCGACCGTACACCGAGGTCGCCCGCGATACGGGGATCCCGGCCGGTGGCATCGGACCCACCCGGGCGCGAGCCCTGAAACAGCTGCGGCGCAGGCTCGATGAACGCGGGCTGGGCCCTGAGACCTGACCACGCCGTGAGCACCTTATGAGCCCGGCCGAGTCATGATCTTGACAGGTCCGACATGAACTCCACGAGCAGCTTGTTCAGCGTCTCCGGCGCATCCAGCGGGATCCAGTGGCCGGCCCTCACGATCGGAGGAAACGCAGCGCCTCCTTGAGATGCGCCACCGTCTCCGGTGTGAGGACCAGCTCGAGGGAGACAGGCTGATCGGCCCCGAACACCCGACCGTCGATCGCCAACGTCGTCGTCTCCCGGCCGTCGGCGAGGTCGGGGCTGAACACCAGGCTGGTGCTCATCCGAACATCGGCGTCAACGACGAGACCGTAGCCGACCAGCTCCTCGCCCATCAGGATGCAGCCCTCCGACATGTCAGAGCCGACCCCCTTCAGCCGCTGCCATGGCACCCACAGCCACGGCTCACCCTGCTCGACTCGCCGATGGTGGGTAGCGCACACGGGTGCCGGGCAGAACCCGTCACCGACCTTGACCCGAACCTCGTGCCGCGAGTCGCTCCGGTGACCGGAGCAGTGGATCACCATGCACGACGATGGCGGCACGGTCGGCATGCTTACAGACTACGGTCCGGCCTGGACTGACCCTGTCTGATGACACCCACGAGCAGATCAGGCAACGGGCCGAGGCTGCCGGTGTCTCGGTGCACTCCTGGATCGTCGCGGCGATCGAACGCGAGAACTTCCGGCAGCTCTGCCAGGACGCCAACAAGTGGTGGGCCCAGCGCCCTGAGGCTGCCCAGCGGTACGTCGCCGACTACCACCAACGCGAGGACCTCCGGGGGAGCGTGAGGGCCGACCGTGGCTCCTCCGCCGCGTAGGGACCAGGTATGGACCGTGACCGGCAACTCGCCACGTCGGGTGCTGATCTACTCCGGCGACATGTTCAACGAGCTGCCCGACGTGCCGTACGTGGTCATAATGGAGGTGGCCGACGAGACCGATCCCATGGATGTGGAGCTGCCGGACGGGCTGCGAGTGGCCTACACCCGTCTCGACCACGTACCCAAGTCGCTCTTCCGCGAGGTGACCGGGGAGGTACCTGGCGAACTGATGGAGCGGATCAACACCAGGTTGTTCATGGTGATCACCACTCAGTGACGTTGGGTGCCGTGAGCAGTCTCGCCAAGCCGGACCGAACAGCCGCACCAGACGGTTGCGAAGCCAGCCAAGCGACCCGCAGCGCTCGGCGAGCCTCAGGGTCGGGACGTACGGGCTACCCAGCGCCCGGTCAGTTGGCCTTGTACTCTCACCCCCGGCGCAGGCTCATGCGACTGGCGGGCACCGATCCCCGATCCGCGCGCTGTCTCACGACGGATCCGCCCCGGCCATGGAGGCCGCCAACGCGGTGAGCGTCCGGAAATTGTCAGGGGTGGGGGCGACAATGGTGGCGTGATGCGGACGCGGCTGGACCCGAGACCGGCGATGGCCGCCTGCCTCGCCCAGTGGCGTGAGGCGATCGCCGGATGCGACGACACGGGACTACAGGACCAGGTCCGGGAGACCGAGCCGGTCTCCCGGATGCTGCATTCGGTGATGCTGGAGACGGTCGCCGAACTGGACTCCCGCAACATCGCCGCCAGCGCCGGGTTCGGCACCACGAAGCGGCTGCTCGCCGGGATGCTGCACCTCTCGGCCACCGAAGCCGACACCCGCCTCACCCACGCCACCCGCCGCAGCCTGAACGGCGAGGTACTGCCGCCCACGCTGCCGAGCACCGCCGCCGCACTGGCCGCCGGGAAGATCGGCCCGGCCCAGGTCCGGGTGATCACCGAGCCCATTGGTCGTTCGTACACTACGTGCCATGGACAGCGGACAGCGTCACAGACGCGGCGGAACCCCGCGGGGGGAGCGGCGACCTGGTGTAGGCGGTGGGGTGTCGGGGTGGGTGGGTCAACCGGCGGCGGTCTATTGCCGGGTGTCGAGTGCTCGGGATGAGGATCAGACGGGGGTGGATCGCCAAGAGCGGTTGTGTCGTGCGGTGGCCGATCGGTTGGGGTTGGTGATCGCGGTGGGGTGTGTGTTTGTGGATAACAATCGTTCGGCGTGGCAGCGGCGCCGGAGGCGTCCGGGCTGGGATGGGTTGCTGTCCGCGATCCGGGCGGGTGGGGTGGGGCATGTGATCGTCTATCACCCGGATCGGTTGATGCGTCAACCCCGGGATCTGGAGGAACTCCTGGCGCTGTCGGATGAGCAGGACATCACGTTGCATGGGCAGGCGAACCGGCGGGATCTGTCGGATGCGGATGATCGGTTTTTTCTGCGGATCGAGGTGGCCCACGCGTGCCGGTCCTCAGATGACACGTCGCGGCGGTTGCGGGATGCGTTGGAGGACCGGGCCCGCGATGGGCGCCCGCATACCAGCGCGCGACGCCCGTATGGGTACGCGGCCGACGCGCGGACCGTCATCGAGGCGGAGGCCCTGGTCCTTCGGGAGATGTTCGCTCGGTATCTCGACGGTGCCACCCCCCGTGAGATCGCGGAGGCGTTGAACGATCGAGGACAGCCCGCTGCGGGTGGCGGTTTGTGGCAGCCCGGGTCGGTGCGCCGGATGTTGCGGTCGCGGCATGTGACCGGCATCCGGGTGTTTCGGGGGGAGGAGTTCGGGGAGGGGACCTGGCCGGCGATCATCGACCGGGGCACCTGGGCGGAGGTTCAGGACCGGTCTGCCTACCGGGCCTCAGCGCACGTGTACCGGTCGTCGCGGTTTTATGTGTTGCGCGGGTTGGTGGTGTGTAAGAAGTGCGGCACGCACATGTCCGGATCCCGGGGTAGGGCCCCGTCCTATTTGTGTACTCGTCGCAACGAGCTCGGTCCGACGCGGTGTACCCGGCGCATTCATGCCACGATGCTCGAAGCGTTCGTCACCGACGCCGCCGTTCAGTTGCTGACCCACCTCGATGTGACCGGCGCCCCGACCGTCGCGACGGCGCTCTCCGCGCGGGATGAGGCCACGATCGCCGCCGATGAGCGGGAACTGGCCGAACTGAAGGACATGTGGACCAGCCGGGAGCTGTCCACCCGGGAGTACCGGGCGATGCGCAAAACCGTCGAGGACCGGATCACCACACTGCAACGCAAGACCATCGTGCGACCCACCGTCGAGGTCCTGGCCGGTCTCGTCGGCCCCGACGCGCGGACCAGTTGGGACCGGTTGGCCGCCGACGGGCAGAGCCAACGGCTCAATGCGGTGCTGCGGTTCCTGTTCGCCGCCGTGATCATCGACGAACACCGGGGCAAGTCCGGCACCTTCGATTTCAGCCGCATCGACATCGAACCCAACCCTCTTTAACACCCTGCGGACACCCGTCACAACCCGGTGGTCAACCCGTCACAGCACCGTCACAAGCCGGGGTACCCGTCACAACGTTGTGACGGGTACCGCCGTGCACTGTGACGGGTCAATAGAGGCTATGAACTGCGGAAAATCCTAGTGTGACGGGTGTGACGGGTGAGCGCGGAACCCGTCACACCCGTCACGAAACAAGGCCGAAACCTCCGTTACGGTGACTCGTGCGACGCTGGGCGCAACAGCCGCGCGAGCCGCTGCGCGCCCTGGGTACTGATCGTGCGGGGAAAGCGGTCACACACCCGCGCCAAGTGATAAGCGCGATCATCCCGGCGTGCGGTGCTCACCGGGGTGTGGTCGTGCTCACCTCCAGTCGGGGCGTGGGGCGGGCTGGTTATGGCCGGGTTGGCAGGGGCAACCTCCTTCGAGTCGCAAGCATTGAACGGGCAAGGCGCAGTAACGAGCCGACAGGAAGACAGTTACGGTTCTTGATGCCGTGTTCACTCGTAAGTGGACACTTCACGACAAACTCGGCGATCACGCCGGGGTGGTCCGCGAGGCCGTCCCACATGTCCTTCCGGATCTCGTGCGGCACACGTGTGGTGGGACAGGTTCGGATGACTGCTGAGCAGCGGAATGGTTCACCGAAGCGAGGCCGGGACGGGGGCTGAGGGGGTGTCCCAGCCGTCCCAACCCCCGAACACAAGCCACACCCACGACACCCGAGCCCGGGACGGGACACCGATACCCGGCGGGAGCTGTCCACGACCGGCGGGGCGCTCTCGCCCGCAACAGGGACGGACAGGGCGGGCACCGACGTGGCGGGGGCAAGGGCTCTACCGCACCCGCTACCCACCTCTGTCGGCACCCGTGCGGTAGCGGGGGGCCGCTACCCCGGTAGACCCCCCAGGTAACGGGCTTTGACCAGCACGGTAGCGGGGGGTAGACCCCCACTGGCTCGAACGCCGGGCACCCCGTTTCCCGGCCGACAGTGGACGTCTTCCTCTGAGCTACCCCCCGCACGGAGGACCACGATCGCAAGATTACCGCATGTCACACGCCACCCGAGGATGACCGGACCACCAGGTCGTCCGCTGCCACCGCTCCGATTCTCTGTGACTCTGGGTAGTCGAGCGAGGAAGTAACCGGGTTGGGGAGGGATGCGGTCGCCCAGCGTCGCAACCCCCGGATTCCGGGCATGAGAGAGGCTGCCACAGGGTGGTCAGGAGGGTCCCGTCGAGGGTACGGCCTGATCAGGCGGGGGAGGCAGGCCAGGGGAGGCGCCGGGGAGAACTCCCCGTCATCTCCGGCGCCTCCCCCACCGCCTCCCCACCAGGATTATCACCTTCGGTGACCATCACAACGGCTTCTCGTCCGGCTTGACAGCCGTAGTCACCCTTGTTAGGGGTGCCTGGTGAGGCGATGGGAGCGTTGGTCACCGTTGGCTGTCTGCGGACGTCCTGCGGACAAGCCGCGGACAGGCGGAGATCATCTGTACCTGTTCCAGTGTGGATTTTTCTGTCTCTTTCCGTCTCATGTGGACGTTGCGCGCGGCCTTCGAGGTGGACGTGGTGCACAACGTCGCGGCGTTGATCGCCCGCGTCTGGCAGTCCGTTGGTGCGGCGTCCGGTAGCAGAGATGTTCGATTCGCCCATTACTGGTGATCTTGCCGAAAATAGATCCTGACAAGCGGTTTCCCTACCGGCCGGGTGGCGTCCACGCTGGCGGACACCATTGGCTTGATCGCATCCACCAGGGCATGCGGGCGCACCGCGGAACTGGTCGTGACCGTCAGATCCGGTGGCGAGGGGTGCGCGGCGTAGCCTTGCGTCACCTCTTCGCCGAGGTGTCCGCCCCGGGGCGACGGTCTCGGGGCATCGGCGGAGGTCACCTCGGTGATGGAGTGGTGCTCTCGGTGGACAGTGAGGAAGCGTCGGCGATCGGTGCGCGTGCTCGGATGATCCGGCGTCGTCGCGGGCTGAGCTTGGACGTGGTGGCCGGGCTGGCCGGGATCACCAAGCAGTACCTGTCCGCGTTGGAACTGGGTCAGCGTGGATTCAACCGGCGGGGCCTGATCGAGGATCTAGCCAACGCGCTCGGGTGCTCGGTGGCGGACCTGACGGGGCAGCCCTACCTGCTGGCGGACCGGGCGAGCGCCGACGCCTCAGTTGCTTTACCGGAGATCGGTATGGTGTTGAGTGACGTCACCCTTGATGACGTGCCCGATGTGCCAGCTCGCCCGGTCAAGGAACTCTCCCGGCTGGTCGACCTGGCTAATGACCACAGCGACCAAACGCATTACGCATTCTCGGGTCGAGACCTCGGGATTTTGCTGACTGAGCTACAGGTACACGTCGTCACAGGCGACACGGAGACTTGCCAGATGGCGCTGGCAACACTGGTGGAAGCCTGCCGCGTTGCATTCGCCACAGCGAAGAACGTTGGGCAGCCCACCATCGCGGTGCTAGCTGGGCGACGCGGATACGACGCGGCTCAGAGGCTTGGCGATCCCGCCCTCATTGGGTTTTCCGCCTGGTATCGCTCTATCGCGCTGATGAGGCACGGTACGCGCGACCGGGCATCGCAACTGCTCACCGCAAGTATCGACACGCTGGCCGGGCAGGCGGACCCCACGGCGCCGGATCCGTCGACTGCGGAAGCCTATGGCCTGTTGCATCTGTGCGCGGCACTGAATGCCGCGCGGGCGCATCGCGCTGCGGATGCACGTTATCACCTCGGCGAGGCGAAAAAGATTGCTGACCGTACCGGCGAGCGCAACACGATGCGACTGCATTTTGGGCCCACTAACGTGGCAGTCTGGTCAATCGGCATCGGCGCAGAACTGGACGACGGACCGGCGGCCTATGACCGGGCAACAGCGCACCCGATCAATGTTGAAGCACTGGGCAGCGTAAACCGAGTAGCAACCTTGCACTTCGACTTCGCGCGAGCGCTCGCACAAGCCCAAGGCGCTCGGGACGCCGAAGCGATCCGCCATCTGGACCGCGCTGACCGCATCGCCCCGGTGTTGATCCGCAACGATCCGGTTGCCCGGTCGGTGCTGGCTGATTTGGACCGGCGGGCCAAACGCCGGGTGTGGGAGCTGGACAGTTTGCTCAACCGCTTCGGTATCAGCGGCCATGGTCAGCGGAGTGTTGACAACTAACGTGGTCTAGGCTGGCAGTCTCTGCCGTGTGACCAACACCACCACTGACGCACCAACGCAACCGACCGGCAACCGCCGCAGGGTGATCCACGGATCGTGTTTGGTGCACCGGGTGGCCCGGGGTTTGACCGACTTGGTGGTGTCCCAGCGCGGTGGTGAGATCGGGCTGGGCCCGCGCGCCGCTGGCGCCTGCACGATCACGATGTGCGGGAGCGTGGCCCGGTGAGTAGCCCGGCGCGCTCTGAGGATGGGCATCCGGCGTGGTGCTCGCCGGGGCACTGCTCTGTGACCGATGACGGTGTGCGGGTCCATCAGCAGGCCTCGGTGGTCTGGGAGGACGACGCGGCGGAGGTGCGGTTCGAGAGCCGGCTGGTTGATCCGGCGGACGACTCGAACGTCTCCGTCGAGCTGCCTCTGCGGAATCTGAGGTTCACGATCGACCGGTTTCACGGGGCGCTGCCGGTGGACACGACGCGGCGGCTGGGTGATGAGTTGGCCGCGCACCTGGACGCCGCGGGGTCGCGCCGTGTGGAGCGGAGGTGAGCCCGCCGTGCCGACCCGCCCGCCGCGACCCGAGTCCGCTCTACCGGCCCGGACCGTGGAATGGCTGGACGGGCGCCCCCACATCGAGCGCAACTTCGTCCACTCCGTGTGGGAGCGGCTCGCCGACCTGGAACGGTTCGGTTGCCCCACGGGGCCGATCGACGCCCTGCGCTCGATCCTGCTCGACCACCAGCCGACTACCCGCACGGGCCGCTGCCACGGCTGCCGGAGCCTCACCTGGTGCCACCGCGTCATCTGGCGCTACCACCTCATCCCCGTCCCCCGGCGCCGCCAATTCCCCTGCCTCCTGTGGTCCCAGATCGGTGTCGAGTTGCTGGAGCACCCCGCCGAGCGCGGTCGACACCGCCGAGCGGCAGGCGGCGACCGGAGGCGTGCCCGGTCACCCCCGGGTCGGGCGGGCGACCACCAGACCTCCCGCCCGACCGGGCCGGGAGGCGCCACAAGCGAGCGAAGGCGGACCCATGGCGGGCAGGCACAGCAGGCGCGGGCGCCTCACCGGATGGTGCCGCAGCCAAGGCGACGCGGCGCGCGACCGGTCGAGATCGCGCCTGGCCGGGGTCACCGACGCGGGCACGCTGGTCGAGCACCTGATGATCGGCGGTGCCACGTCCGATGGGCGCGGGCGCTACGCCGCGGTCTGCGGCGCCCGGGTCCTCCGGGCCGAGCCTCAAACCGTGCCCGAGCCAGCGGTTCTGCCCGGCGCGAGTCGATGAACTCGTACTTCTCGACTACCGGGGATCCCGGGCGAAGTACGCTGCCGCTTTTTTTAGGAACTCGTTCTCCATTCGGAGTTCTCGAAGTAGTCGCTCAGCCTCGCTCAGTCGCGTTC
>Ga0213882_10000061_pt1 | contig 53000 bp, 50 predicted proteins | sample BarmaccoBMER_R09_FD_160106 | JGI IMG/M metagenome (GOLD analysis project Ga0213882, IMG submission 160106) | Barbacenia macrantha exposed rock microbial communities from rupestrian grasslands, the National Park of Serra do Cipo, Brazil - ER_R09 ...
CGATCGACGACACCATCCGCACCGAATTGATCACACGGTTCCGGCACGGCGTGCGCGTCGGGCTGTCCGACACCGCATCCCCCGGCACCCGCCCCGGCGAGCGCAAGGCCCGCCTCCTGCTCCAGGTTCTGCGCGACCGCGAAGCCGACGTCCTGCGCTTCACCCACGACCTCAAGGTCCCACCCACCTCCAACCAGGCCGAACGCGACCTCCGACCCAGCGAAGTCCAACAGAACACCTCCGGACGCCTCACCAGCGAGAAATGCACCCAAGACCGCTACACCATCCGCGGCGTCTTATCCACAGCCACTAAACACGGCCTGAACATGATGACCGTCCTCCACGACGCGATCGTGGGACGACCATGGATGCCCCCGGACCCTGCCCCCGCCTGACCAGGCAACCCACGATAAACCCACCCGGCCGACACGAGCCCGCCGGTCATCACACCATGCCACCACCCAGAACACCAACGTGTACCGGCTGAATGTTTACGTTTGCTGGTGTCGTCACGATAAGCAGTGACGGTGAGGAACAGCCGCAACGGCGAGCCCAGAGCGGCGGCGAGGGGTTCACCACCACCGTTGCCGGCGGTGAGCCGCTCGACGATCGGGCGCCACCGGGACTCGACGCGAGTCCGGTCTCCGGGATCGGGGAATCGGTAGGTCAGATATCTGACCACGCTCGGCCCGGACAGCGGCTCGACATCGACCACGGTGGCGTCCTGGACCACCTCGCGTCGACCAGCGTTCGAGGTGGTCCTCTGCTCATTAGGAGGGGCCTCGACGCGTCCACTGAGCTGCTGATAGCGGTTGGTCCGGCAGGTGATCACCACGGGCCGCACGCCACCCGCCGAGGGGTGGTTGACCGCACGGATCACCGATGCCGCGCGGCGAGGTGCGGCGTCGTCGCGGTCCATCTCGTCCAGCCCGTCGAGGATCGGGAGGATCCAACCGCCTGTCACCAGTGCGGCGGCGACCGCGGCGGTCAGACCGAACGCCGTCACCAGATGCCGGACCAGCCAGTCGTCCAGTTTGGTGGATAGCACCTTGGCCGCTGCCAGGTCCGAGTCACCGCCAGGGTCGAACGCGGGCAGGCTCAGCCGTACCGGCACTCGCGGTAAGGGAGGGCCACCGTCGGCTAGGTCCAGCACCACCGCGGTGAGGTCAAGGACCAGTTGAATCGCCAAGACCGTCTTTCCCGCTCCCGGCTCGCCCAGCACGACCAGCCGACCTCGGTCCAAGCTCCGGTAATATCCTTTGATCTCACTCAACGTTCCCCGTCGATCACCGCCGTCGACGCGCCAGTAGATCAGCGCCGGCTGGGTGAATGACACATCGGCTGGTTCCGGATCGCCACTGTCGGCTACGAGCCGGGCCAGAACCTCGGCCTCCTGGCTGCGGACCTTGCGCGCCAGTTGCCGAGCGGTGTCCAGCAGCCGATCGTTAGTCACCGACCTCGCTCGCACCCCGGTTATCGTCACGAACAGCGAGGCGACCGTCGCCAACGACCCCAAGACCGACGCGATCATCGCACCGCGGGAGCCCAGCACCAGCGTGCACACCACAGCCGCCACCGCAGCGGTACCCAGGCCACCGACAACGACCGCTGGACGACCCGGACGCAATCCTCTCATAAGTGTACATTCTGTAGCACACGCCCCTTTTGGGACCAATGGCCCCGCAGCCATGCGCGCCGAGAGGGCCGAGCCACTACGCGAGCGCCGATGACGGGGGCTGACAGGTCGAGCGCAACAGCCGCCGCTTGTCGTTGGTGAAGATGTGGAACGGACCCGCCTAGAAGCGACAGCCGGTGTCACGATCACGTGCGGAGGTGCCACCGGCGGCAACTTCTCGCCCAAAGTTGCCGCCGGTGGCACCTCCGCACCAGACCCACCCACCCCCCGGTGGGACGGAAGTGACGAAGAAGGCGAGCTGGGGTGATGAGCGGCCCGTGCCGCCATCACATGACACGCCACACCGGGGACGGACACTTTCATCACTTCATCAGGTCGACGTTCCGGCTCATCACAGGCGCGAGGCTCCTGCTGGTGCCGCGAGCTGTGCGCTGGCCGTCGCGACACCGACCCACTAGCGTTCGGAAGCGATGTGCCAGTACGTCGCGGCGATCGACCAGGGCACCACGTCCACCCGCTGCATGGTCTTCGACCATGACGGTCGGGTGGTCAGCACGGAGCAGCGGGAGCACCGGCAACACTTCCCCCAGGCGGGCTGGGTGGAGCACGACCCGCTCGAGATATGGGAGAACACCAGGGAGGTCGCGGCCGGGGCGCTGGCCAAGGCCGACCTGACCGCCGGCGACATCGCCGCAGTGGGCATCACCAACCAGCGGGAGACCGCCGTGGTGTGGGACCGGCGCAGCGGCGAGCCGGTGCACAACGCGATCGTGTGGCAGGACACCCGCACCACCCGACTGTGCGCCGAGCTCGGGGGGTCCACCGGCGCCGGCCGCTACCAGCACCGCACCGGGTTGCCGCTGTCCACCTACTTCTCGGGTCCCAAGATCCGGTGGGTTCTGGACCAGGTGGATGGCGCCCGGCGGCGAGCGCGGGACGGCGAGCTGTGCTTCGGAACCGTCGACACCTGGTTGCTGTGGAACATGACCGGCGGTCCCACCGGTGGGCTGCACGTCACCGACGCCACCAACGCCTCCCGGACCCTGCTGATGGACCTGGACACGCTGTGCTGGGACGAGGGCATCGCCGAGGAGATGGGCGTCCCGATGTCGATGCTGCCGGGAGTCCGCTCATCGTCGGAGGTGTACGGCACGGTCCGGAAACCCGCCGCGCTGGCCGGGGTGCCCGTCGCCGGCATCCTCGGTGACCAGCAGGCGGCCACGTTCGGGCAGGCCTGCCTGTCCGTCGGGGAGGCCAAGAACACCTACGGCACCGGTAACTTCATGCTGCTCAACACCGGCACCGAGAAGGTGCGCAGCCGCAACGGGCTGCTCACCACGGTGTGCTATAAGATCGGGCCGCAGGCTCCGGTGTACGCCTTGGAGGGCTCGATCGCGGTCACCGGGTCGCTGGTGCAGTGGTTGCGGGACAACCTGGGTATGATCTCCTCGGCGGCGGAGATCGAGCACCTGGCGGCGACCGTCGAGGACAACGGCGGAGCCTACTTCGTGCCGGCCTTCTCCGGGCTGTTCGCCCCGCATTGGCGCTCCGACGCTCGGGGCGCCATCGTCGGCCTGACCCGTTACGTCAACCGGGGGCATCTGGCCAGGGCGGTACTGGAAGCCACCGCGTTCCAGTCCCGCGAGGTGCTCGACGCGATGAACGCCGACTCCGGGGCCACCTTGACCTCACTCAAGGTCGATGGCGGGATGGTGGGCAACGAGCTGCTCATGCAGTTCCAGGCCGACATCCTGGGCGTCCCGGTGGTCCGCCCCATGATCAGCGAGACCAGCGCGTTGGGCGCCGCCTACGCCGCCGGCCTGGCGGTCGGGTTCTGGTCCGGGACGGAGGAGATCCGGGCCAACTGGGCGGCGGACCGGCGGTGGGAACCGACCATGGCCCCGGGACGACGCGAGAACCTCTACGCCCAGTGGCGCAAGGCGGTCACCCGGACCCTTAACTGGGTCGACGGCTGACCGTACGGCGCCGGGTGAGCACCAGCGCCACACCGGACCCGGCCATGGCGACCGCGCCGCCCACGGTCAGCGACACCGCCAGCATGCTCACCTCAGCGCGCGGCGCCGCTTGGCTGTCCGTACTGGTTGTGTTGACCGGCGCGTCAGCCGTGGCCACCGGGACGGGACCCAGCAGGGCTGCGCCAGCGACCAGTCCGCAGGCGACGATCCACATCGCAACCTCCTCATGCCAGCCCTAACACCCGGTAAGACGCATGGGCACAACGAAGGTTGCCTCAAGCCCAGCACGCTCAGTGAACACCCTATTGAGCAGGCCGTAGCCGACTGCGGCGGCGGGAACGCTGGGACACATCGCGCGGCGGCTACGCTATCGCCCGTGCCGCTCTACGCCGCCTATGGGTCCAACATGGATCCCACGCAGATGATGCAGCGCGCGCCGCACTCGCCGATGGCGATGACCGGGTGGCTGATCGGGTGGCGGCTGACGTTCGGCGGCGAGGACCTCAGCTGGGAGGGAGCGCTGGCCACCGTCGTCGAAGACCCCCTCTCCCAGGTGTTCGTCGTGATCTACGACGTGAGCCCGGAGGATGAGAAGCTGCTCGACCGCTGGGAAGGCGAGGACTTCGGGCTGCACAAGAAGCTGCGGCTGCGGGTGCACACCCTGGAGGGCTCGGTGCTCGCCTGGCTCTACGTGCTGGACGCCTACGAAGGCGGCCTGCCCTCGGCGCGCTACCTCGGCGTCGTCGCTGACGCCGCCGAGGCGGCCGGTGCCCCCGAAGACTACGTCACCGAGCTGCGCAGCCGCCCCTGTGCCGGAATCGGCCCCTGACCCTCCCGGCACAGGGCTATCCATGAACTGACTGGAGGGCGACCGCATTGCGGTCGCCCTCCAGGGCCGACGGCATTGCTCGCCGATCACGTGACCGCGCGAGGGTACTGCACGACTGGGGGAGTCGGCTGCCCCAGTACCGCCCTGAGCCTTGCCGCCGGCAATGTCGGTGCCATTCCCTAGCCAACGGCACCGTCTTTGATCACCAGCTCACACCCGGTCGTCGTTCACTCAGCCGCGGCCACCGTTGGCGTCGCCGCCCGCGCCGCCGAAGCCGCTACCGGCGATGTTGGTCTGGTCGCCCAGGACGTCGATGTTCAGGAGGTTGATACCGATTCCACCGGCACCCTTGCCACCAGCGCCGCCGACACCACCGTCGCCGCCGCCCCCGCTCGGGTGGCCACCGCAGCCGCAGCCGGCCGAGAACATGGACAGGACGGTGCGGCCGGGGAGCAGTTCCACGTGCTGCCCGTCGATCTCACCAAAGCTCAATGCGTCAGACATGCGTATCCTCCTCAAAGCGGCCCCAGCGGACCGGGAACAGAACGCCCCAATCGACCCGTCGCCGATTCGGCTAATCCATACAATGGCCAGAGGACGCTCGCCTGACAACATCCGTTCGCCACCTAACTTCACCTTCCGCCACCTAACCGTGAAGCCGATTTTTCGACTACCGAGCCAGCGGCGGGCCGTTACCAGGGTTCCAGGACCCTTGCCTACCTACCGCGCGACGTCGCGCGACCTCGCCAAGCCGCCATGTGATCTGCGCTGTCGCTGGTGAGAGCCATGCTGAGGGTGAGCGGGCGGTGCCGACGCCCGAGGCGGCGCGGCGACCGCGGCGTCTGGGGCGAACCGGCGACGCGGCCGGCATCAGGTCGGCTCATACGCCGCTTCCGAACGAACACGCAGGTTACTACGGGGACCACCGGCGATGACTACCTAGTGCCCGTGGGATCCGGCTACATAACGGTAACCGCCGATAACGCGGCACCGACCCCGCATCGGCTACTTTCCCCGCGAACAGGTCGCCGTGCGACCACCTAGTGGTCGTGCACCTAACGCATTCAGTAGCCGCCCACGCGCTCCGGTCGTTCCCGCTGGGCGCCGATCAGCCGCTCCCGCTGCGCGTCGTCGGTAGCCGCCGCCAACCCGGTCAATGCCAGGGCAAGCGCCCCGTCGCACACCGCGCGGTCCGCCGACGGTGTGGCGCATGCCGCAGCGAACTCAGGCTGGTGGTTCACCGCGTCACCGCAGTCGATCGCGATGGTCGGATGGATCGCCGGCAGCGCCCGGGACACGTTGCCCATATCGGTGCTGGCGGCCTGGCCTAGCCGCTCGTTCTCGGGGCTCATCGGAGAGCGACCGAGCCCGGTGATCGCTCTGCGGTAGGCGGCGGCGAGCCAGGGGTCAGGAACGAGATCGGTGTAGACAGGACAGACCTGGGTCACCTCGTGGACGCACCCGGTGGCCAGTGCCCCCGCCTCGAAACAGGCCCGTACCCGGGTCTCCAGCTGGTGTAGGGACTCGACGTCGGGCGCCCGCAGACAGTACAGCGCCGAGGTGTCGGCGGGGACGACGTTGGGCGCGGCACCGCCGTGGGTGACGATGCCGTGCAGCATCTGCCTGGCCTCCAGATGCTGGCGCAGCAGGCCGACCGCCACCTGGACGAGGGTGAGCGCATCGGCGGCGTTGCGCCCCTTGTGCGGCGCGGCGGCCGCATGCGACGCCTTGCCGAGGTAGCGCAGCGCAAGCTCGGTGGTGGCCAGCGAGGTGGCCGCGCAGGTCTCCCGCGGCGCCGGGTGCACCATCATCGCTATCGCCACGTCGTCGAACACCCCTGCCCGCAGCAGGAGCACCTTGCCCCCACCGGACTCCTCGGCGGGCGTGCCGATCAGCTTGACCGTCACATCCAGCGTCTCGGCGACCTCGCGCAGCGCCAATGCCGCTCCGGCCGACGCCGCCGCGATGATGTTGTGCCCGCAGGCGTGGCCCAGCTCGGGCAGCGCGTCGTACTCCGCGCACAGCCCGATGACCAGCTCGCCCGCGCCGTAGGTCGCGGTGAACGCGGTGTCCAGACCGGCAACCCCACGCTCGAGGGCGAAACCCTCGGCCGCCATCAGGTCTGCCACCTTGGCGGCACTGCGGTGCTCGGCGAAGGCGAGCTCGGGCTCGGCGTGGATGCCGCGGGACAGCGCACGCAAGCTGTCCGCGTGTCGCTCGACGGCCGCAGCGAGGATGGCCTCAGTTGTGCTCACCCCACGATTGTCCCCCGACCGGGGTCAGAACGTCTCCGAAGGCACGTAGGTACCCCAGACGTCGCGCAGCGCGTGGCACACCTCACCCACCGTGGCGTGGGCGGCGAGTGCCCGCTTCATCGGGTACAGCACGTTGCCACCGACGTCCTTGGCGGCGCGCCGCAGCTCGTCCAGGGCGCGGTCGACCTCGACGGATGATCGCGACGAGCGCAGCGCGGCCAGGCGCGCCCGGGCGCTGTCCTCGATCGCCGGGTCCACCCGCAAAGGCTGGTAAGGATCCTCACCCTCGAGCCGGTGACGGTTGAGGCCGACCACCACCCGGTCGCCGGAGTCGATCTCCATGGCGGTGCGGTAAGCGGTCTTCTCGATCTCCGACTTCTGAAAACCCGCCTCGATGGCGCGCACCGCGCCACCCAGCTCGTCCACCTTCTCGATCAGGGCCACCACGGCGGCCTCGATCTCGTCGGTCATCGCCTCGATCGCGTAGGAGCCGGCGAAGGGATCCACCGTGGACGTCAGGTCGGTCTCGTAGGCCAGCACCTGCTGGGTGCGCAAGGCCAGCCGGGCGGCCTTCTCGGTCGGCAGCGCGATCGCCTCGTCATAGGCGTTGGTGTGCAACGACTGAGCGCCACCCAGGATCGCGGCGATCGCCTGCGCGGTGACCCGGACCAGGTTGACCTCGGGCTGTTGGGCGGTGAGCTGCACGCCGGCGGTCTGGGCGTGGAACCGCAGCATCAGCGACCTGGGGTTCCGCGCGCCGAAACGCTCCGCCATCATGCGGGCCCAGATCCGTCGGGCGGCCCGGAACTTGGCGACCTCCTCCAGCACCGTGGTGCGGGCGACGAAAAAGAACGACAACCGCGGCGCGAACTCGTCGACACCCATGCCGGCATCCAGCGCGGCCTGCACGTACTGCGCGCCGTTGGCCAGCGTGAAGGCGATCTCCTGCACCGGGTTCGCGCCGGCCTCGGCCATGTGGTAGCCCGAGATCGAGATGGTGTTCCAGCGCGGGATCTCAGCCTTGCAGTAGGCGAAGATGTCGGCGGTGAGCCGCAGGGACTGCGCCGGCGGGTAGATGTAGGTGCCGCGCGCGATGTACTCCTTGAGCACGTCGTTCTGAACCGTCCCCGCCAGCTTCCAGCCCGGCACCGCGTGTTCCTCGCCCACCAGCTGGTACAGCAGTAACAGCACGCTCGCCGGGGCGTTGATCGTCATCGAGGTGGACACCGCATCCAGCGGGATCCCCTCGAACAGCGTCCGCATGTCCTCGATCGAGTCGATGGCCACCCCGACCTTGCCGACCTCGCCGCGCGCGACCGCCTCGTCGGAGTCGTAGCCCATCTGCGTAGGCAGGTCGAAGGCCACCGACAGACCGGTCTGACCAGCTCGCAGGAGCTGGTGGTAGCGGGCGTTGGACTCGGTGGCGCTGCCGTACCCGGCGTACTGGCGCATCGTCCAGGGACGTTGGGTGTACATGCCGGGGTACACCCCGCGGGTGAACGGGAACTCCCCGGGCTCACCCAGCCGCTCGGCCAGCCCGCCCGCGACGTCCTCCGTGCGGTACACCCGCTTGAACTCCAAGCCGGACTCCGTTCTGACCCCCGGCTGAGCCGGCGGTGGTCTGACCGCCGGCTCAGCCGGGGGTGAGGTGCTGTCCGCCACTACACCTGTATGGCATACCCCGGCGGGTACCACAACGGCGGGGAGCGCGACGCGGGCATCATGGGGGCCGTGACCAACGCCTCACCCCGCCTGGTGGCGGGTCGCTACCGGCTCAGCGCGGTGCTGGGCCGGGGCACCATGGGCACGGTGTGGTCAGCGCACGACGAGGTGCTCGGGCGACCGGTCGCGATCAAGGAGGTGCTGCTGCCGCCGGGCATCCCGCAGGCCGAGGCGGACGCGCTGCGGGAGCGTTCGCTGCGGGAGGCCAGGGCCATCGCGGCCCTGTCACACCCCAACGTGGTGACCCTCTACGACGTGGCCCGGGAGGGCGCCGCGCCATTCGTGGTGATGGAGCTGGTGGCGTCGGCCAGCCTGGCGGAGCTGTTGCGCGACGGCGCCCTGCCACCGCGACAGGTGGTCGCCATCGGGGCGGCGGTGGCGGCGGCGCTGCAGGCCGCGCATGCCGCGGGCATCACGCACCGCGACGTCAAGCCCGGCAACGTGCTGATGGCTCACGACGGCCGGATCAAGCTCACCGACTTCGGGATCGCCCGCAACCGGGGCGACCAGACGTTGACCGCGACCGGTCTGATGCTGGGCTCTCCCGCCTACATCGCTCCCGAGATCGCCTCCGGTGGGCCGGTCGACCCGGCGTCAGACCTGTGGGGACTCGGCGCGACGCTGTTCGCCGCGGTCGAGGGCAGACCCCCCTACGACGCGGGCACCGCGATGGCGACAGTCGCCTCGGTGGTGCAGGGCGAGGTGCCCAGACCGTCATGTTCCGGAGCGCTCGCCGAGGTGATCCACGGGTTGATGGTCAAGGACCCAGCCCACCGGATGCCCCTGTCACGGGTACGCCGGCTGCTGGGTGCGCCACCCGAGCCGGCTGACCCAGAGCCCGTGCCGCCTCCCGTCCCGGTCACCGTCGCCCCCACCCCGAGAGCCGGCGCGACCAGCGCCCCCCCAGACGGTCCGGAGGCACTCGAGACGCCACGCCGGCGAACCGGGCAGCTCGCGGCCGACCCGGGCCCGCTGCCCTTCGCCGTCCCGCCCGCCGCGCCCTCCGAGGCCCGTCGCCCGGCCACGGCGCACCGGCTCGGGAACACCAGGACCAAGGGCACCGGAGCCGGCCGCCGGATGGTGCTGTGGACGCTGGCTGTGCTGCTGTTCCTCGGTGCCGCAACCGCCGGGTTCGGGATCGTCCGCCTCGCCGGCGGCCGAGCTGCCCTGCCCTTCCTGGGGCCCCTACCCTACCTGGGAACCAGGGCCGTCGCGGGGACGAGCCTCGATGACGTGGTGCTGACGCCCCGGGTGCAACAGGTCACCGAGCCGGACGGCACCCGACCGGCTCGGTTCACCGTGAACGTGCCTCGGGGCTGGCCGGAGTTCCGTGAGCAGCGGACGCTCGGGACCAGCTCCGGCACCGTGATGCGCTTCGTCTCCCCGGACGGCTCGGAGGTCGTCGCCGTGGAGCGGGTCACCGGCGTGCTACCCGGCGCCGACGTCGACCGATACCTGACCGCCTACCTGCGCACGCTGGCGCAGGGAGTGCCCGAGCTCGTCGAGACCCAGCGACAGAGGCTCTCCGGCGACGCGCTGGACGCCACCTTCCGGACCAGGGAGGGCGGCGAGCTGCGCCGCACCACCTACCTGCGGCTGATTCCGACCAGGCCGTACCTGTGGGCGGTATCTGTCACCGTGCCCACCGAGCGTGAGGCCGCCGGGCGGATGAAGCTGTTCGAACCCGTGGTAACGGGGTTCGCTTCCGGCCTGTGATCACCGGCAGGCCGCTCCCCTAGGCTGCCGGTCGTGACCGGCCCAGCACAGATCGCCCGGGACGCCGCCTCGGTACTCGCCCAGCGCACCGGGGAACCCACGCACGACATCGCCGTGGTGCTGGGCAGTGGGTGGCGCCCAGCGGCCGATGTGCTGGGCGCCCCCACCGTCGAGATCCCGGTCACCGCGCTGCCCGGGTTCGTCGCGCCACAGGTCAGCGGGCATGCCGGAACGGTCCGGTCGGTGCGCCTGGGCGGACCCCTCGGTGAGCGCCGTATCCTGGTGCTGCTCGGTCGCACACATGGCTACGAGGGTCACGGCGTGGCACAGGTGGTGCACGGGGTGCGCACCGCCTGCGCGGCGGGCGTGCGGGCGGTGGTGCTCACCAACGCCGCCGGCGGTATCGCGGAGGGGCTCCGGGTCGGCCAGCCGGTGCTGATCTCCGACCACCTCAACCTCACCGCGACCTCACCGCTGGTCGGCCCCCGGTTCGTCGACCTCACCGAGACCTACTCCCCCCGGTTGCGCGCACTGGCCCGGGAGATCGACCCGAGCCTGGTCGAGGGTGTCTACGCCGGGGTGCCCGGTCCCCACTTCGAGACGCCGGCGGAGATCCGTATGTTGCGCACCCTGGGTGCCGACCTGGTGGGGATGTCCACCGTGCTGGAGACCATCGCCGCCCGTATCGAGGGCGCCGAGGTGCTGGGGATCTCGCTGGTCACCAACCTCGCCGCAGGTATCGCGGCGGCACCGCTGAACCACCAGGAGATGCTCACCGCCGCCGCCGGCGCCGCAGCGCGGATGGGCGGGCTGCTGCAGGAGCTGCTCAGCCGGGTGTGAAAACCGGCCAGCGGTTCACACGGTCCGCCTGGACACGGTCCGCCTGGGCACGGTGCGGACCGCGAAGGCCATGACCCGGGGATTACGCTGCCGCGCATGGCTGCGGACATCGTACCGATCGAACTCTCTGTGACCGCCGGCGACCTCGTCACGCTGTGGGCGCCCCGCTGGCGTGAGGACACCGAGGAGTGGGAGGCATTCCTCGGTGACGACGAGAACCTCTTCGCCTTCGCTGACGTCGCGGCGCTGGTCGGTTTCGTGCGCACCGCCCGCGACCACGACCTCATCGACCACCCGGCCTGGGCGCTGGTACCGCGGTTGCCCGCACCGGACCTGCGACCCACCGAGTCCCACCGTTACGACCTGGTGGGAGTGCCCGAGCTGGTCACGCGGCCGCCGGATACCTGGGTGATCGGTGAGCTCGCCGACGTGGTGTCGATCGTGCGCTCGCTGGCCGAGGTCTGCGGTTTGGAGGTGGTGCACGACGTACTCGACTCCACTGCCGGGTTCAGCATGCTCGACGGCGGCACGCTGGCCTTCGGCGGCCGCGAGGGCGCGCGGCACTGGGATGCGCTGTGCACCGTGATCGCGCGGCGGTGGGACGAAGTGATCGATGCCGTCGACGGGGTGCTCCGCGTTCCCGACGTCGACGCGGCGGCGCTGGAGGCGGCGGCGAGCGAACTGTCCGAGGCCCAGTCGACCCTCGAGGCCCAGTCGACCATCGAGGCCCAGTCGACCCTCGAGGAGCGGTCCGACCCCGGGGAGCAGGAAGCGGACTCGGTGGCTGCCGCCGATCCTGTGCTGGCGTTCTGGTCGGAGATCGGCATCGACCCGATCCGGATCATCAGCGATCTGGGCGAGCACTACACGCTGCGCTGCTACCTCGACGACGCACCGGTGTTCCTCGGCCGCGACGGGCGCATCGACGTCTTCGGTTCGCCGCGCTCGCTGGTCCGTCACCTCGCCGACAACCCTGAGGGCCACGACCTCGACGCGGTGTCCACCTGGCCGCGGGTGACCAACCGAGCGCAGAGCCGCGAGCTGGAGGTGGCGCTCGACGACGGCAACAGCTACGTGCTCAGCGGCCTGGCTGATGACCTCGCCGGGGGCCCCGAGACGGTGGATCCCGGGCAGCTCGAGCTGGCCGTGGAACTGATCGCCGACGCTGAGCGGTGGGCTGGGTCGGACGCCGCGGACAAGGCGCTGGCCAGTTCCGAACCGCTGGGCTGGCTGGTGTCCTTCCTGCTGCGCCCGGACCCGACCCGGTTGGCGCCTAGCGCTCCCTTCGCCGCCGAGGTGGCCGCCTGGCGGGTCCTGGTCGGTGGTTTCGAGGACCGCCTGCACGTGCACCGAGGGTATGGCTAGGATTCTCGCCCACCAGGACCGGTTCGTTCCCCTTGAGTGAAGGCCAAGCCCGTGACCAACCCAGCGACGCAGTCCTTCGATCGGATGCGCAGCATGCTCGTGCGTGCCGCCGAGATCCGCGACAGCGAGCAGCAGCAGATCTTCGATGCGCTGGACGAGATCCATGCCCGGCTGGCTCCCCTGGAGTCGCTGGGTTCGGTCCGCAAGCGGCTGTCGGAGATGCCGGACCGCACCGAGGTCAGCGTGCTGGCCGAGCGGGTCGATGAGGCACTGTCCAGGCTGGAGGCTCAGGACAGCGCAATCGCCGCGCTGTCCCGTGCCGTCGAGTCGATGGTGGACAAGCTGGCCACGCCGTTCGCCGAGCTCGGTGGGCGGCTGGACGGGATGGCGGGCCGGTTCGAAGGCGTCGCCGGCCGGATGAACGGTCTAGAAGACCGGATCGCCGGGGTGCACAAGCGGATCGACGACCTGGATCACCACCTCGACCGCCAGGACGCCCGGCTCGACGGGCTGCCCGCCGCCGTGCACGGGCCGGTACGGGAGCAGGTCGGCACCACCGAGGCGGGGTTGCGGAGTCGGCTGGACGAGGTCGACAAGACCGTGCACGAGTCGCTGTCCACCGCGCTGGAGTCAGTCACCGGGCGCCTGGAGGCGCTGGACGGCGTGCTGGCCCGGCGCCCCGACGTCGACTCGCTGTCCAGGCTGGTCCAGCAGGCCAACGAAGAGTCCGAGATCCGCTACACCGCGCAGCTCGACGAGGCGATGGCCACCTTCGCCGAGATCATCATGGGCGGTGGCCCGTCGGCTTCCCTGCCCTCCACCCCACCGCCGCCGCGGCCGGCTCAGCGTCGGGGCCGCCGCCAGACCAAGCCCGTGGAGGAGAGTGGCGACGCCCTTGAGGGCGTCGCCACGTGAGTGGCATTGAGTGCCATGACACTGTTACTCGCTCACGAGCATAGCGTTGGTCCGGTTCCGAGCGGTTCTCGTCCTGATCGCCGCTCTCGGCTCGACGACCCTGCTCGGCTCGACGACCCTGCTCGGCGCGGTGCCCGCCGCCGCGCAGCCCGGGTGCTCACGGCAGGTCGCACCGCCCCCGCCGGTCGACTCCTCAGAGGCCCCGGCTCCGGGCGTCCCGGCGGCCCCGCCGCTGCCGGTCCCCGACCCTCCGGTGGGTGGGCCGAGGATGGGCGAGTGCGGACTGGTGCTGCCCGCCGGCGCGCCCGCCCCGCCGGCGGGGATCAGCTCGATGTCCTGGCTGATCGCCGATGCCGACTCCGGCGAGGTGCTCGCCGCCGATGATCCCCATGCGCGCAACCGCCCGGCCTCGACGCTCAAGCTGCTCACCGCCCTGCTGGCCGCCGACCAGCTCCCCCCCGACCGGGTCGTGGTCGGTACCCGGGACGACGCCGACCAGGACGGCAGCCGGGTAGGCATCGGCCCAGGCGGCCGCTACACCGTCCGACAGCTGCTCACCGGCCTGTTCCTGGCCTCCGGCAACGACGCCGCACACGCCCTGGCCGTCGCGCTCGGCGGGGTCGCGCAGACCGTCAAGCAGATGAACGAGCTGGCCGCTAAGCTGGGCGCGCTCGACACCAGAGCCGCCACCCCGTCCGGCTTGGACGGGCCGGGCATGAGCGCCTCGGCCTACGACCTGGCGTTGGCATTTCGCCAGGTGCTCAACCGCCCGCTGCTGGTCGAGCTGCTGGGCACCCGGCAGGCGGACTTCCCCGGCTACGGCGACCGGCCTGGGTTCGTGGTCAACAACGACAACACGCTGCTCAGAACCTACCCCGGCGCGCTGGGCGGCAAGACCGGATTCACCGACGACGCCCGGCACACCCAGCTCGACGCCGCGCGACGCGGCGGGCGGCGCCTGATGGTGGTGCTGATGCGGGGCGAGCAGCGGCCGGTGTCGATGTCGGAGCAGGCGGCCCGGCTTCTGGACTACGGGTTCACGCTGCCCTCGGGCAGCCCGGTCGGGCGGCTGGTGGACGAGGCTGAGCCACCCGAGGCGGCCGAGACCGGGCCGGGGCTGACGCCAGGAGCCCTCCCGGCACCGCCGGACGCGGGCGCGCATGCCACCGCCCAGAGCTCGACCAGCCGGGCCCACGAAGCCGGCGTAGCGCTGTGGATCGGCCTGGCGGTCACCGTGCTCGCCGTACTCGGCTCCCTGGCAGCCCGTCGGCGACACCGCTAGGACACCGCCCGTCAGCACGTGACGTAGCCGCCACCCTCCGTGACCGGCTTTCCGGGCTGCCGACGAGGCCTCACCGTCGCCCGTTATCGAGGACCGCCGGCGCCACCGCGAGTCGGGCCGAGAGCAGGGTCAGCGCCGCGGCGACGGCGAGGACGACGACAGCGGTGTCCGGGCCGTCGAGACGATGGTGCCCGCTGGGGCTGAGGCTGAGAGCGAGGGTGACCAGAGCGACACCCAGGGCGGTGCCCAGGCTGCGGGTCACGTTGACCAGTCCGCCACCGGTGGCGGCGGACTGCACCGGGATGGCCTCCATGACCAGGGTGTTGTTCGCCGGCGTGAAGGTGCCCAGCGCGACACCCAGCGCAGCGAGCAGGGTGACCGACCATCCGGTGGTCGGTGGCGCGGCCGGCAGCGCGGCGAGGACGGGGATGCTCACCGCAGCGCCGAGAGTGGCCCGGGTGCGGTCGGTCCAGGAGCGCGGCAACAGCCGCTCGGACCCGACCGCGGCCAGAGCGAACCCGGCGGGCAGGGCGGTGAGCACCAGCCCGGCGTGCAGCTCAGAGGAGCCGCCGCTGGTCAGGACGACGGGGATCAGGACGAGCGGGCCGAACAGCACGAGGTAGCCGCAGAGGGCACCGAGCAGGCCGGCGGTGACCGCGCGGGCACGGAGCAGGGCGAGCGGTACCAGCGGAGCGGCGGCCCGACGTTGGCGAAGGACGAACCCGGCCGCCGCGGCGGCCGACAGACCCAGCAGCACGATCGCGACCCAGCCGGGTAGCGACAGGCCCGAGGCGACCGACATCCCGAGCAGCAGGCTGGTGGTCGCGGTAGCCAGCAGCAGCAGCCCGGACCGGTCCCACCCCATGTCGGGGGCGCGGCGTCGGGTGCGGGGCAGCAGGTAGATCCCGGCGACGACGGCGAGGACACCGACGGGGATGTTGATGCCGAACACCCACCGCCACCCCAGGGTGGACACCAGCAGCCCACCGGCGGTGGGTCCCAACGCCAGACCGATGGCCTGGGCACCGGCCTGGATCCCCAACGCGGCCCGCATCCGATGCGCGGGCGCGCTGGTGGTGACCAGCGCGACGCTGTTGGCCTGCAGCATCGCCGCGCCGAGGGCCTGCACGACCCGAGAACCGATCAGCACCCCCAACGACGGCGCCACCCCACACACCGCCGACGCGCCGCTGAACACCACGAACCCGTATAGGTAGATCAGCTTGCGGCCATGGACATCGGCCAGGCGCCCGAGCGGGATCAGCAGGGCGGTCAAGGCCAGCAGGTAGGACAGTGACACCCACTGCACCCCGGCCAGCGACGCGTGGAACTCCGCCCGCAACGGCCGGTAGGTCAGGGTGACGATGCTGGCGTCGAGCTGGCCCATGAACGCGCCGAGACACACCGTGCCCACGGCCAGCCACCAGGCGTACGGCCACTCACGCAGCCGGGCGGGCCGGGCCCGCTCCCGCCCCATGGCGCCCAGCCACCCAGGCACACTGCTCATATCCGAAGCCCTCCCGCGCTCTCGTCACACTCGGCGTCGCCGCTGTAGCCAGCTTCGCTCGACAGCTCGGTCGGTCGCCGGTCGCGTCGGCACCGGGTCGGACTGTTAGCCTGGCGACTGCTCGCCCGCGGCGGGGAGGGACCGGCATGAACAGCGCTGACGAGTGTGACCGTGGCTGAGGATCTCGGATACTTCGGGCCTGGCAGCGTGACGTGGCGGGTGCTGATGGACCCGGCTGCGGGCATCGGCGGAATCCGAGCGCTGTTCCTGCAAGCGCTGCATCCACGGGCGATGGCCGGGGTGCACGAGCACTCGGACTTCAGCAGCGACTTCTGGCCGAGGCTGCAGCGCACCGCGCAGTACGTGACCACGGTGGGCTTCGGCACTCGCGTCCAGGCCGACGCGGCGGCCGCGCGGGTCCGCGCGGTGCACCGGAGAGTCCGCGGCGTCGACCCGGTGACCGGCGGGCCGTACGCCGCGACCGATCCCGACCTGCTGCGGTGGGTGCACGTCACCGAGGTGTCCTCGTTTCTCGACGCGGTCGGCCGCGGCGGCCTGGAGCTGACCGGCGCGCAGGCCGACCAGTTCCTCCTCGAGCAGGTGCGCGCCGCCGAGCTGGTGGGGCTTGCGGACGTCCCGACTGACCGGGCCGCACTGGCCAGGTACTTCGAGCAGGTGCGCCCCGAGCTATGCGCCTCTCCGGTGGCGCGGCGAGCGGCGCTGCGGCTGGTGGTACCACCGCTGTCGCTACGGACCGAGCTGACCACCCCGGCCCGGCCGGCCTGGACCGTGGTGGCCGGGCTGGCCTTCAGCCTGCTGCCCCGCTGGGCGCGCCGTCTCTACAGCCTGCCCGGGCTGCCCACCACCGACCTGACCGCCACCGTGGCACTGCGGGGACTGCGCGCCACCGCGCTGCGGGTGCCCGAACGCTGGCGACACGGGCCTATCGTGCACCAGGCGCTTGAGCGGGCGCGGTCAGCCTCGTGACCGTGGGGCTCAAGCCCACCAGCCGAACCAGAGCACGCCGGCCGTGAGCACCAGGACCGACCACGAAGCCAGCGCCGCGCCGCGACCCGGGGACCGCGTCGCCACCAGCTGCAGCGCGGCGGCGGCCACCGTCGCGAGAACATGGCCGACGACGGCTGTCATGCCTGGGCCGGGCCGGCCCGCGGTACCGGCCAGCCACTGCGCCACGCATACCACGATGGTGAGCGCGACCAGGCCCCCAGCCAGCACACCGGACAGCCCGCGCGGGGCGCGCAGAACCTCCGATCGCCGCCGCCGCACAGCATGCTCCGCCTCGGTGATCATGGTTCGGTGATCACAGGTCGGTGATCATGGTGCGAGCAGCGCCCACGGCTGGAGCTCTGGTGCGCCGGCCCGCCCCTCGGGACAGTGCCGCCGGAACTCGCACCACGAGCAGGCTCGGCCGGGGGCGGGCGGGAACAGAACCTCCGGATCTCCTCCTGCCGACAGAGTGTCGGTGGCCAGCGCGATCTCCTCGGCGACCTCCTCGGCACGCTGCAGGTGCCTGCTCAGCGACTGCTCAGTGTGCTCCCATCCGGCGACGGTGCCGGTGGGCAGGTGGTGCAGCTCCACCCGTCGGCACTGCCGGCGCAACGTGCGACGGGCCGCAAAGGCGTAGAGCGCCAACGCCTGCGAACCGCGAGCGTCATCGGCGGTGAGCTCGTGGCGACCGGTCTTGTAGTCCACCACGACCAGCTCACCGTCCCGCTCGTCGATGCGGTCTACTCGCCCCTCCGCGACGATCCGCTGGGTCGGCGCGGATACCCAGCGCTCCACGCCCACCGGATCGAGATGGGGATCCAGCTCGTCGACGTAGCGGGCCACCCAGTCCTGCGCGCGGCCGCGATAGGCGGCGGCCTGCGCGTCGTCCGCGAAGCCCTCCCCGGACCAGTGCGTCGTCACCAGGGCGGCCGCGGTGTGCGGACGGCGTCGCCCGGGCGCCAGTTCGAACAACGCCCGCAGCGCGGTGTGCACCACCGCGCCCAGCGTGTTGTGCGCCCACGCCCCGCCCCGGGCGGGCGTGGGGCGATCCAGGTAGGCCATCCGGTAGCGCCGACGGCAGCCGGTCCACGCGGTGAGCCTGGCGGGAGTCACCCGCACCAGCGGGCGGGGCAGACCACCGAGCTCCAGCTCTCCCTGCGCTCGCCGTGCCATCGCGCCTACCGTACTCGCTCCCCTCAACCGGTCACCACGGCAACGGACCTGTCGACTACCACACCTCCGGCTCAGACCACCTCGCGAGCGGCCAGCGCCTACGGCGAGAGCCGCGTCGTGGCGGCTGCAGCATGTGCGAACGGGGCTGCTTCTTGTCGCCGAAGATCAGCTCGGAGATCGCCTCGAAGACCTCCTCCGGCCTGGGCACATACTCGATCCGTTCCAGATCCTGCTTCTGCCCGGCCGACTCCACCCGCAGCGTGCCGTAACCGAACAGCTGCCCGGCGAATGGCCGCAGGAAGCTCATGTCGGTCACCTTCGTGATCGGCATCATGGAGTGCTTCGTCTGGATGATGCCACTAGTGATCATGAACCGCTTGTCGGTGACGATGATGAGCTCGAGCCACCACTCCAGCACCTTCCAGGCGAAGCGCAGCACCGCACCGACCGCCACGTACCAGAGCAACGACTGCGGCAGCCACAGGCCCTCTCCCACCCGACTGACCAGGCTGGACAGCACGAAAGCGACGATCACGACACCGACGGTCTGCAGCAGTGGCTTGAGCAGCACGGCCCAGTGCCGCCGCACCCGGATCACCCGCCGCTCCACGGCGGGGTTGAGCAGGATGTTGGAATGTCGACCAATCATGTCAGCGCCGCGCTTCCGTCATCGATCCGAGGGGTGTGCCGCACCTGGGCCGGCGGTGCGTCCCGGCATTCGCGAGGGTACTACCGTCGCCGCTGATGACAGGGGCACCCGAGCGGTGGGTCCGGTGTGTCGGGGCGGTGGTGCTCGACGACGCCGGCAGGCTGCTCCTGATCCAACGGGCGAAGGAGCCGGGGCGGGGACGCTGGTCGGTGCCCGGAGGCCGGGTTGAGGCCGGTGAGACCGATCATCAGGCGGTGGTCCGCGAGGTGGCCGAGGAGACCGGGCTGGCGGTGGAGGTCACGCGTTCGCTGGGCGGTGTGCAGCGTCGCGCACCGGAGGGGGCCGTGCTCGACATCCACGACTACAGCTGCCGGGTGACCGGCGGGACGCTCCGCGCCGGCGATGACGCCGGCGACGCCCGCTGGTGCGACGCGGCGATGCTGGCAAGTCTGCCGCTGGTCAGGGGCCTCATCGACGCACTCAGCCACTGGCGCTGCCTACCCCGCTGACGCCGTGCCCGGACCCATCGACAGCTTGGCCAGCATGTCGCGGGCCTGCTCGGCGTGCCGCGGCTGGCACAGCACGTCGTAACGCCCCGCGACCAGCTGGCTCGCCGACGCGAAGTCCCGGCGACCGCGGGTCGAGGCGTAGCCGGCGGCGGCGAACACCGTCCCGAACACCGCGCCGGTGGCCACTCCCACCAGGATGGGGATCACACCGGTGCCGGCCTGGGTAGCGAACAAGCTGAGCAGCACCCCGACGAACAGGCCGAACCAGGCACCCGACGCCGCCCCCTGGCCGATGACCCGGCCCCAGGTCAGCCGGCGCAGCACCCGCTCCACCAGCATGAGGTCCACCCCGACGATCGTGACCTCGGCGACCGGGAACTGGCTGTCGGCGAGATGGTCCACGGCGCGCTGAGCCTCGGCGTAGGTGGCGTAGGAGCCGATCGGCCAGCCGGTGGGCGGGGTGGGCAGGCCAGGCATCTGGCCCTGGCCACTGAATGGACTGGTCATGCTCGCGCAGCGTACTCCCGCAGCAGCCCCTTACTGATGATCGTCTTCTGGATCTCGCTGGTGCCCTCGCCGATGAGCAGGAACGGCGCCTCGCGCATCAGCCGCTCGATCTCGTACTCCTTGGAGTAGCCGTACCCGCCATGGATACGGAAGGCGTCCTCGGTGACCTCCTTACAGTATTCGCTGGCCAGCAGCTTCGCCATCCCGGTCTGGACGTCGTTGCGGTCGCCGGAGTCCTTGAGCCGGGCGGCGTTGACCATCATCAGGTGCGCGGCCTCGACCTTGGTGGCCATCTCGGCAAGCTTGAACGCGATCGCCTGGTGCTGCGCGATCGGCTTGCCGAAGGCCTTGCGCTGCTGGGCGTAGCCGACCGCGAGCTCGAAAGCGCGAACGGCGATGCCGCAGGCGCGGGCGGCGACGTTGACCCGCCCCACCTCGACGCCATCCATCATCTGGGCGAAACCCCTGCCCGGAGCCGCGCCCAGCACCTTGTCGGCTCCGACGCGGAAGCCGTCGAACACCAGCTCGGTGGTGTCCACCCCCTTGTAGCCCATCTTGTCGATCTTCCCGGGCACGCTGAGCCCGGGAGCGACCTCACCGTAGCCGGTGGGCTTGTCCACCAGCAGCGTGGTGAGGTTGTGGTGCGCCTTCGTCGCCCCCTCCTCGGTCTTGACCAGGGTCGCCACCAGGGTCGACGTGGCGCCATTGGTCAGCCACATCTTCGCGCCGTCGACGATGTAGTGGTCCCCGTCGCGTCGGGCCCTCGTCCTGATCGCCGCGACATCGGAGCCCAGCTCCGGCTCCGACATGGAGAAGGCGCCACGGATACTGCCCTCCGCCATCCGCGGTAGGTAATGCCGCCGCTGCTCGTCGGTGCCGTGGTGGCTGATCATGTGCGCCACGATGAAGTGAGTATTGATCACGCCGGAGACGCTCATCCAGCCTCGGGCGATCTGCTCCACGACCAGCGCGTAGGTCAACAACGACTCCCCCAGACCGCCGTACTCCTCGGGGATGGTGAGCCCGAACAGGCCCATCTCCCTCATCCCGTCGACGATCTCCCGCGGGTAGGTGTCGGTGTGCTCCAGCTCCTGGGCGACCGGGATGATCTCCTTGTCCACGAAGGTCCTGACCGTGGCCAGGATCTCCCGCTGGATCTCGGTGAGACCGGCGGTCTGAGCGAGCTGGGCCATGAGAGCACCTCTCGTCACGTACGGCACCGGGCGGCCGGCCCGGTGCTCGGACTACCCGCCAGTATGGCGCCTTGTGCCCGCTGTGACGGTCCGAGCCCGTCAGCCGCGAGCGGGCCGATGAGTGCCCACCGGGGTACGCCTAGCATGGGAGACGGACTCATACCCAACCGGAAGGTCGGTGCCAGCCGTGGCCTCCACCCAGACCGTCCCATCGGTCGATGCGGTCAAGGCCGCGCTGGACGCGGTGCACGACCCGGAGATCAACCGCCCGATCACCGAGCTGGGCATGGTCAAGGATGTGACCGTCGCCGTCGACGGAACGGTGGGGGTAGCGGTGTGGCTCACCGTCGCCGGTTGCCCCATGCGCGACACCATCACCTCCCGCGTCACCACGGCGGTGTCTGCGGTGCCGGGCGTACGGCAGGTCCGGGTGGAGTTGGACGTGATGAGCGACACCCAGCGCACGGCGTTGCGCCGGCGGCTGCGCGGTACCGCCGAGGAACCCCGGATTCCGTTCGCGGAACCGGGATCGCTGACCCGGGTGTACTGCGTGGCCTCCGGTAAGGGCGGGGTCGGCAAGTCGTCGGTGACGGTGAACCTGGCCGCCGCGATGGCCGATCGGGGCCTGTCGGTCGGGGTGGTCGACGCCGACATCTACGGCCACTCGGTGCCGGGCATGCTCGGCACCACCGCCCGCCCCACCCAGGTAGAAAAGATGATCATGCCGCCGACGGCGCACGGCGTGAAGGTCATCTCGATCGGAATGTTCACCAAGGACAACACTCCGGTGGTGTGGCGGGGGCCGATGCTACATCGCGCGCTGCAGCAGTTCCTCGCCGACGTGTTCTGGGGCGACCTTGATGTACTGCTGCTCGACCTGCCGCCGGGCACCGGTGACATCGCCATCTCGGTGGCGCAGCTGGTCCCCAACGCCGAGATCCTCGTGGTCACCACTCCGCAGCGAGCCGCCGCGGAGGTGGCGCAGCGGGCCGGGGCGATCGCCTTGCAGACCCGCCAGCGGCTGATCGGTGTGGTGGAGAACATGTCGTGGCTGGAGATGCCGGACGGCTCCCGTAGCCACCTTTTCGGTTCCGGCGGAGGCCAGGTGGTCGCCGAGTCGCTGACTCGCTCGCTGGGCAGCGAGGTCGCGCTGCTGGGTCAGGTGCCGCTGGACCCCCGACTGCGCGAGACCGGCGACACCGGCACTCCGTTGGTGCTCGCTGATCCCACCTCGCCGGCGGCGGTCGTGCTGCGCGGGATAGCCGACCGGCTCACGAGGCGCTCACGAGGCCTGGTCGGACGACTGCTCTCGGTGAGCCCCAGCTCCCGGTGAGCCGCGGTTCACCGGCTCACCGTCCAGAGATCCGCCCTCACTCCCCGACGATCGCGATGGCGAAACCGTCGTAGCCCTTGGCGCCCACAGTCTGGATGACCGTCGCGCTGACCAGGGCGTCCGCGGCCATCATCTCGATGAGCCGCCGCGCGCCTTGCACATCGGGGTCCGCGCTGTGCGCGTCGACCATGGCTCCGCCCCGCACCACGTTGTCCACGATGATCACGCCACCGGGTCGGGTCAGACGGACCGACCCGGCGAAGTAGTCGGCGTTGTGCGGCTTGTCCGCGTCGATGAAGACCAGGTCGAACGGGTCGGCGTGCCCGCCTGCGAGATCCTCGGCCAGCCGCGGCAACGTGTCCAGCGCCTCGCCGACCCGCACATCCACACGGTCGGCGAGGCCGGCCCTGGCGATGTTGGCGCGCGCCACCTCGGCGTGCTTCGGCAGGTATTCCAAGGTGATCAGGCGGCCGTCCGGCGGCAGCGCCCTGGCCAGCCAGATTGTGCTGTACCCGCCGAGCGTGCCGAACTCGAGGATCCTGCGCGCGTTCACCAGCCTGGCGAGCAGGTTGAGCAGCTTGCCCTGCGCGGGTGAGACAGCGATGGCCAGCAGCCCGGCCGCGTCACTGGCCGCGAGTGCGGCGTCCAGCGCCTCATCGGGTTCGACGAGTACGCCGGTGACGTAGTCGTCGACCGCCGTCCACTGCTGCTGGCTCATCGCGTCCTCACCGCCGTCGGGCTCGCCGGCAGCCATGCTCCCGCATCCGCGAAGCCACCGTGGCACGATCTCGCCGGGCCGCCGACGAGCCTACCTGCAGCTCTACAGCTCGGGACCGCGGGCACGCAGGTCATCGACGGTGGCCATGGCCTGCTTGAGCTCGCCGAGCCACTGCTCGGCATGCTCGCCGACCAGTCGCACCGCCCAGACGAGTGCCTCCGACCGGGACCGTGCCACTCCGGCGTCGACCAGGGTGTCGAGCACCAGACGCTCGGGTTGCCGCAACCGGGTCATCACCGGCACCGACAGTGTCGTGAACATCTCCTCAGTGCCACCCAGCCGGGCACCCCAGGCCACCTTGCGCCGGTAGCAGTGCTCGGCCTGCCGGGCGATCTCGATCCGCTCGTCGCGGGAGTCCTCCCGGAACCGGCTGATCCGGCCGGCCTCGGCCGCGGCCCGCTCGGCGTCATCGGTGAACTCCTCGCCCAGCGCGGGCAGCTCACCCACCACGATGATCTCCTCACGGTCCACGCTGACCTCGACCTCACCGGTGAACCAGCCATCCGGCAACCGCCCCGCGAACCAGGCCTTGGCGTCCTCGGCCGGCGGAAGGTCAGCCTGCTGCCAGCCGCCGCGCCCGTGCCACCGGCCGCCGGAGCGCATGCCATGCGGCCGTCCTCGTCCCACCATGGCGACGTCCTCTCACTCGCTCTCTGCCTGCTACGACGATTACAACATTACTAGCGTTGCAGAGTCGAGCGGATCTTTACGCCGAGAGCGAAACGACGACTACTCGCGACCGCCGGCGATCGGGCCGCGTAGCTGCGCCTGCAGATCCTCAGGGGAGGTCACCGGACGGTCACAGCTGAACCCGTGGCAGACGTAGGCCGTCGAGACGCCGTCTACCAGGCCCCGCCCGGTGAGCATCGGCTCATCCGCACCGGGTTCCCCGGCCAGCACGACCGCCCCACCAGGCGCCGCCCAGCGGGCCGTGGCCTCCAGCGCGGCGCGGGCGGCGTCCCCGGCGGCGCCGATCACGGCGATCTGCACCGGCCCGTGCGCCAGCGCCTCGGCGATGGTCAGCCAGTGCCCGGCGGCCTGCGGCGCCTTGGCCAGCACCGTGCCGGCCCGCGCCACCGCGGCCTGCGCCACCGCGCGGTAGGGCTCCGAGCCGGTCAACGCCGAGGCTGTGAGCAGCGCGGCGACCAGCGCGGAGGCGCCCGCCGGGGTGGCGTTGTCGGTCGGGTTGCTGGGACGACGGAACAATGCCTCGGCATCGTCGGCGGTATCGAACCAGGCCCCGGCGTGGTCCGGGTCGGCGAAGTGTTTCTGGGCCAGCTCCAGCACCGGAAGCGCCGCGCCGCGCCAGCGGCTCTCACCGGTGACCTGGTACAGCGCGAGCAGGCCCTCGACCAGCCAGGCGTGGTCAGCCAGCACCCCGGCGGCCTCGCCCACCACGCCGTCGCGGGAGCTGCGCCGCAGCCGGCCATCGACCAGGTGCGTGCCCAGCATCAGCTCCGCCGCGACGACCGCCGCGGCCACCCACTCCGGACGACCCAGCACGCCGCCCGCCTCGGCCAGGGTGGTGATCGCCATCCCGTTCCACTCGGTGACCACCTTGTCGTCCCGGGCGGGCTGCGGGCGGGCGGCCCGGGCGGCGAGCAGCGCGGCGCGCACCCGCTCCCAGCGGCCGGAGTCATCGGGCTCAGCGGGCAGCCGCAGTACCGAGGTGCCCTGCTCGAACGTCCCGGCCGGGCTCACCCCCAGCAGCTCCGCCGCCCACTGACCGTCAGCGGGCCCCAGCACCTCGATGAGCTGCGGCGGCGTCCACACGTAGGTGGCGCCCTCCACACCGGCGGTGTCGGCATCCAGCGACGCCGCGAAACCACCCTGGGAGGTACCCAGCCCGTCGAGCAGGAACGTCGCGGTCTGCTCGGCCACCCGCCGGGCGGTCGTCGACCCGGTCAGCCGGGTCAGGTGGGTGTAGACCCGCAGCAGCAGCGCGTTGTCGTAGAGCATCTTCTCGAAGTGCGGCACCACCCAGGCGGCGTCGACGCAGTAGCGCGCGAACCCCCCGGCAAGCTGGTCGTACATCCCGCCCCGAGCCATCGCCTCACAGGTGCGCTGGACCATGGACAAGGCCGATTCCGAGCCGGTTCGCTCGTGGTGGCGGAGCAAGAACTCCAGCAGCATCGACGGCGGGAACTTCGGGGTGCCACCGAAGCCGGCGTGCTGCTGGTCGAACTCCCCGACCAGCCTCTCGAGCGCACCGGTCAGCACCCGGTCGTCGACCGCGGACTCGCTCAGCGGCACTGCGCGCTCGCCGAGCTGCTTGGCGATGCGCCTGGCCGCATCCCGGACCTGCTCACCGCGGTGGGCCCAGGCCTGGCGCACGGCGATGAGCAGCTCAGGGAAACCGGGCATGCCGTGGCGGGGCGAGGGCGGGTAGTAGGTGCCGCAGTGGAACGGCTCGCCGGCGGGCGTGAGGAAGCAGGTCATCGGCCATCCCCCATGGCCGGTCATGGCCTGGGTGGCCTCCATGTAGACGGCGTCGACATCGGGGCGCTCCTCGCGGTCCACCTTGATGTTGACGAAGTTGGCGTTCATCACCGCCGCGATGTCCGCGTTCTCGAAGGACTCATGCGCCATCACGTGGCACCAGTGGCAGGCGGCGTAGCCGATGGACAACAGCACGGGGACGTCACGCCGCACCGCCTCCGTGAACGCCTCATCGCACCACGGCCACCAGTCGACGGGGTTGGTGGCGTGCTGCAGAAGGTACGGGCTGGTGGAGCTCTCGAGCCGGTTAGCCATGTCGGCTATCCTCCCCGCGCCGCCGGCTTCGCGGAACCGTTACTCCGCACGCGGTCCGGTACCGGAGTCGTCCTCGAAGGACTTCGGGATCCGGCGCAGGTGCTTGTTCATCGAACGCACCAGCAGCGCAACGGCCAGGAAGAAGAGCAGCAGCACCACCAGAGCGACCGGCGCGGCCTTACCGAAGTCCTCACCCTGCCCACCGGGGTCCGGCGCCGGCGCAGGCGGCGCAAGCGTCCCGACACCGGCTACGGCCGAGAAGCCGGTGGGCAGCAGCAGGGTCATGCGGGCACCCGCTCCCCCACCCCCGAGAAAAGATCGTCCTCGGGCAGCGTGGTGTCGACCAGCGAGCGAGCCAGCTCGTACTCCTCGGTCGGCCACAGCTGAGCCTGCAGCGCGTGGGGAACCGCGAACCACCTGCTCGCCGGGTCGATCTGAGTCGCGTGTGCCCGGAGCGCGTCGTCGCGCACCGGGAAGTACTCAGCACACCGCACCTGGGTGGTCACCCGGTCCATGATGTCCGGCAGCGCCGGGTCCCACTTCGCCAGCCACTCACCGTACGGCGACTGGGCGCCGGCCGCGAGCAGCGCGTCGTGCATCAGCTGCATCCGCTTGCGGGAGATGCCGTGCAGATAGTAAAGCTTCAGCGGCTGCCACGGCGCTCCGGCGTCGGGGAAACGCTCCGGGTCACCGGCGGCGTCGAACGCGGCGACCGACACCTCATGGCAGCGGATGTGGTCGGGATGCGGGTAGCCGCCCTTCTCGTCGTAGGTCACCACCACATGCGGCCGGAACTCGCGAACCACCCGGACCAGGTCCTCGGTGGGAACCTCGAGGGGCAGCGCCGCGAAGCACCCGTCGGGCAGCGGCGGGGGCGGGTCCCCGTCGGGCAGCCCGGAGTCGACGTAGCCCAGCCAGCGGTGTCGCACGCCCAGAATCCGCGCCGCGTCATCCATCTCCCGGCGGCGGACCGCGCTCATCAGCGCCGGGTGCGCGGCCAGGTCGGCGACCTCGAAGGACGGGTTCAGGATGCTGCCCCGTTCTCCGCCGGTGCAGGTGACGACCATCACGTCGTGACCCTCGGCGACGTATCGAGCCATCGTCGCGGCTCCCTTGCTCGACTCGTCGTCGGGGTGCGCGTGCACCGCCATCATTCGCAGCTGCTCAGCCATGGACGCCTGCTCATCCTTCCTCCGCAACCGGTCGGGTGGACTACCCGGGGCGATGAGAATATTGCCCTATTGTTCCTGCCGGCCCGTAGAGCCATCCGAGGAGGTGCAACGCTGTGGCCGCTGGCGGGCTTCCCGAAGGTCGCTACGGACGCAAGGCCCCCGGTGGCCGCCGCCACGCCATGGCGGCGGGACTGCTGCTGACGGTGCTCGCGGGCGTGGCGGTCGCGGTCGTCGGCTACCGCAACCTCGGCACCACGCCGATCCGGAGCGACGTACTGGGTGTCACCATCCTGGGAGGTGACGCCGTGCGGCTGCGCCTGACCGTGATCCGGGACGATCCCGCCCGTCCCGCTGTGTGTATCGTCCGGGCCCGCTCCGAAGACGGGCAGGAGACCGGGCGCAAGGAGGTCTACGTGCCCCCCGCCGCTGGTCCGATTGTGCTATCCACCGTGGTGCGCACCTCCCGGCCCTCGGTCACCGCTGACGTCTACGGATGCTCGCAGCAGGTGCCCGCCTATCTGGTGCCCCCCGTCTCCTCCTGACTTGAAAACCCTGCTGAGCAGGCACGATTCGGACTTAGTCACCCATACGGCTGAGGCCGAACCGGACACCTCGTGTTACGGTGGAGGGTACGCACGGCTCCGGGGCAGGGCCGTGTTTTTCCGTTCCGGCCGCTGACTGACACGCCAGCGGCTCGGCGCGGTCCGCGACAGCGGACGTCGGATCAGGAGGAGTGATGACCGTGAGCGAAACCCAGGTAGCCTGGTTGACCCAGGAGTCCTATGACCGGCTCAAGCAGGAGCTCGACGAGCTGGTCGCGAACCGCCCAGTCATTGCCGCGAAGATCAACGATGCCCGCGAGGAGGGCGATCTCAAGGAGAACGGCGGGTATCACGCCGCCCGCGAGGAGCAGGCTCAGCTCGAGGCCCGGATCCGCCAGCTGCGGGAACTGCTGCGAGTGGCCAAGGTCGGCGAGGCCCCGGCCCAGTCCGGGGTCGCCGCGCCGGGAATGGTTGTCACGGTGCGCTATGAGAACGAGGACGAGACCGAGACTTTCCTGCTCGGCTCACTGGAGGAGGTCGCGCACGGCGACCTGGAGGTCTACTCGCCCAACTCTCCGTTGGGTAAGGCCATCATCGGCGCGCATGAGGGCGAGGACCGTCACTACGAGCTGCCCAACGGCGGTTTGATGACCGTCGCCGTCGTCAAGGCCGAACCCTTCCGGCGCTGAGACGCCGACCTGGCGTGCCCCTCTCGGGGCGGCAGCGCTCACCGTGTCACTTGATAGCCGGCAGCCCCTAAATCGGCGACAAGTTCCGCGCAGTGTTCCGCGCCCCGGGTCTCCAGGCTCAGCGCGACGACCACCTCGCCGACCGCGACGCGGCCGGTGATCCGGGAATGTGCCACGTCGACCACGTTGGCCCCTGTCTTACCCACCCGGGCCAGTAACGCGGCGAGCTCGCCGGGCCGGTCGGACATCGTCACCCGCAGAGCCAGGAACCGGCCGCCCGCGCTCAGGCCGTGCTGGATTAGGTGCATCAGCAGGAGTGGGTCGACGTTGCCCCCGGACAGCACGGCGCAGACCGGTCCCGGGAAACTCGCGGTGGGTTCCAGCAGCGCCGCGACGGCGGCGGCACCAGCGGGCTCGACGAGCATCTTGGCCCGCTCCAGACACAACAGCAGCGCCTGGGACAGCGCCTCCTCCCCCACCGTCAGCACCTCGTCGACCAGGGCGCGGACATGCGCGAAGCTCACCGGGCCCACTTCGGAGACGGCGATGCCGTCGGCCATCGTGTGCTGGGCTCGCAGCCGGATCGGCGCCCCGGCGGCCAGCGAGGCGGCCCAGACCGCGGCGGCATCGACCCGCACACCGACCACTCGCACGTCGGGTTTGACGCCTTTGACGGCGGCGGCGATCCCACTGACCAGCCCACCGCCACCGGTGGGGACCAGGACGGTCGCGACGTCGGGCAGCTGTTCGAGTATCTCCAAGCCCACCGTGCCCTGACCGGCGAGCACGTCAGGGTGGTCGAACGGGTGGATGAACACCGCCCCGGTGTCGCGAGCGAACGTGCGCGCCGCAGCCAGTGACTCCTCGACGACGTCACCGACGAGGTGCACCTGCGCACCGTAACCGCGGGTCGCGGCGAGCTTGGGCAGTGCCGCGGTCACCGGCATGTACACCGTCGCTGTGGTGCCCAGCAGCGCGGCCGCCAGCGCCACGCCCTGCCCATGGTTTCCCGCGCTGGCGGCCACCACGCCGCGGGCCCGCTCGGCCGAGGACAGGGCATGGATCCGGACGTAGGCACCTCGGATCTTGAACGAACCGGTGCGCTGCAGGTTCTCGCACTTGAGATGAACCGGGACCACGCAGTGCCGCCCGAGCACCCCGCAGTGGCTCACCGGCGTTCGCCGGACGACGCCGTGCAGCGTCTCCCGGGCGACCCTGATCTTCTCGACGCCGACCAGCTCCATGGTCGGCAATCCTGCCGGCCCGCGCCGGGGTAAGGTCGAGGTGAAGTCTTCGGGAGGTGGGATGGTCCGCCGCTGGATGCCGGTCGTGGTCACCACTGGGGTGGCGGTGTTGCTCGCCGGCGCCGCCGTCTTCACGGCCGACCGCGCCGGCTGCCCCGAGCCGGGCAGCTACATCTGGGTCCCCGGTGGCGTCCAGCTCATCGGCGGATGCCTCAACACCACCGACCTCCCCGTCGCACCCCTCCACACCAGCGACTAACCCCGATATGGAGACATATCGGGGTGAACGAGGCGCTTTTGACCCGATATGTCTCCATATCGGGGTTAGTCGAGCGCGGCGAGCAGGTCGTCGATGAGGTCTTGGGGGTCTTCGATGCCTACGGAGAGGCGGACTAGGGTGGGGGGGACCTCCAGCTGGGTTCCCGCAGTGGAGGCGTGCGTCATGCGGGCGGGATGCTCGATGAGAGACTCGACCCCACCCAGCGACTCAGCCAGGGTGAACACCCGGGTCCGGGCGCAGACCGCCAACGCCGCCGCAGCGCCACCCCGGACGGTGAGCGAGACCATCCCACCGAAGCGGCGCATCTGTTTGGCGGCCACCTCATGGCCAGGATGGGTGCCCAAGCCGGGGTAGCGGACGCCGGTGACCGCCGGGTGCGCCTGCAGCGCCGCGACGATCCGCTCGGCGTTGTCGCAGTGCCGCTCCATGCGCACCGCCAGGGTCTTGATCCCGCGCAGGGTCAGCCAGGCGTCGAACGGCCCGGGCACCGCGCCGGCGCCGTTCTGCAGGAAGGCCACCTGCTCGTCCAGCTCGGCGTCATCGGTGATCAGTGCGCCTCCGACGACGTCGGAGTGCCCGCCGAGGTACTTGGTGGTCGAGTGGAGCACCACGTCCGCGCCGAGCCTCAGGGGGGTCTGCAGGTAAGGCGTGGCGAAGGTGTTGTCCACCACCAAGCGGGCACCGGCCTCGCGCGCGATACCGGCCAGCGCCGCGATGTCGACGATGGTGAGCAGCGGGTTGGTGGGGCTCTCACACCACACCAACCGGGTGCTCGGGCGCATCACCGCCCGCATCGCGTCGAGATCGGACTGCCGGACGGCGGTGTACTCGACCCCCCAGCCCCGGAACACCCTGTCGATCAGACGGAACGTGCCGCCGTAGGCGTCGTCGGGGATGACGACGTGGTCACCCGGCCGGCAGGTCGCCCGCAGCAGCGCGTCGCCGGCCGCCATCCCGGAGGCGAAGGCCCGCCCGTGCCGCGCTCCCTCCAGCGCGGCCAGGCAGGTCTCCAACGCGGTGCGGGTGGGGTTGGCGGTGCGCGCGTACTCGTATCCCTCGCGCAGCCCGCCGACGCCATCCTGGGCGAAGGTAGAGGTGGCGTGAATCGGCACGATCACCGACCCGGTACGAGGATCCGGGTCCTGACCAGCATGGATGGCGCGAGTGGCGAAGCCTGTCACCTCGCTACCCTACGATGTGCGTTGCCGTCCTGAGCGCCCGGCCAGGAACCCCAGCACATCCTGACGGGTGACCACCCCCGCCGGTTTGCCGTCGATCAGGACCATGGCGCCGTCGGCGTCGGCCAACGCCCGCATCAGGGACCCGATCGACTCGCCCGCACCGATCGTCGGAAGCGGTGCCGCCATGTGCGCCTCGATCCGGTCGGCGAGCTGCGCATCACCGGCGAACAGGGCCTGCAGCAGGGTGCGCTCGCTGACCGCGCCGATCACCTCGGCGGCCATCACCGGCGGCTCAGCGGCGACCACGGGCAGCTGCGAGACCCCGAACTCACGCAGAATCATCACGGCCTCGGCGAGGGTCTCGTTCGGGTGGGTGTGCACCAGCTCGGGCAAGGCGCCGTCCTTGCCGACCAGCACATCGGCGACCGTCGCTGCAGAGGAGTCCGGGGACAGGAAACCGTAGGTGGCCATCCATGCGTCGTTGAAGACCTTGCCCAGATAACCGCGCCCGCCGTCAGGCAGCAGCACCACGATCACCGAGTCGGGGTCGGCCCGGGACGCGACCCGCAGCGCGCCCACCACAGCCATCCCGCAGGATCCCCCCAGCAGCAACCCCTCCTCCCGGGCCAGCCGCCGGGTCATGGTGAAGGAGTCGGCGTCCGAGACCGGAATGATCTCATCGCAGATGCCTCGGTCATAGGTGCGAGGCCAGAAGTCCTCCCCGACACCTTCCACCAGATAAGGCCGGCCACTGCCGCCCGAGTACACCGAGCCCTCCGGATCGACACCGACGACCCGCACCCGGCCGTCGCTGGCCTCCTTGAGGTAGCGCCCGGTTCCGGAGATCGTCCCTCCGGTGCCGATGCCGGCCACGAAGTGCGTGATCCGCCCCTGGGTCTGCGCCCACAGCTCAGGGCCGGTGCTGTGGTAGTGGCTGGCCGGGTTCTCCGGGTTCGAGTACTGGTCGGGCTTCCATGCCCCGTCGATCTCCTCAGCCAACCGGTCGGACACCGAGTAGTACGAGTCGGGGTGGTCAACGGCGACCGCGGTGGGGCAGACGACGACCTCGGCGCCGTACGCCTTGAGCACGTCGCGCTTGTCCGCGCCGACCTTGTCGGGGCAGACGAAAAGGCACCGGTAACCCCTACGTTGGGCGACCATCGCCAGCCCGACGCCGGTGTTGCCCGACGTCGGCTCCACGATCGTGCCCCCCGGCCGCAGCGCACCGGACCGCTCCGCCGCCTCGACCATCCGCAGCGCGATCCGGTCCTTCACGCTGCCGCCGGGGTTGAGGTACTCCACCTTAGCCAGGACCAGCGGTGTGACGTCCCTGGCGACGGCGTTCAGCCGTACCAGCGGGGTATTGCCGACCAGATCGATGATGTGCTCGGCGTAGTGCACCGGGGCGGTTACTCGCTTTGGAGGTAGGACAGCAGCCGGAGGATCTCGAGGTACAACCAGACCAGGGTCACCGTGAGGCCGAAGGCGATGTACCACGCCGTCTTCTCCGGCGCGCCGGCCCGGATCGCCTGGTCGGCGGTGTCGAAGTCGACGAGGAAGCTGAACGCCGCGATCCCGATGCAGACCAGGCTGAAAACGATCGCCAGCGGACCGCCGTCGCGCAGGTGAAGGCCACCGGGGACGAAGAAGTTCGCGATGAGGTTCACCACCATCAGCCCGACGACCCCGATCAGGGCACCGGTGAGCCACTTGGTGAACCGAGGGGTGACCTTCACCGCGCCGGTCTTGTAGACCACCAGCATCCCGGCGAACACGAGCAGCGTGCCGGCGACCGCCTCCAGCACGATGGAGCTGCTCCCCGTCAGGCGTTGCGCCTGTGTGCCGACGGCGCCGCTGATGCCGCCGAGGAAGACGCCCTCCACCGCGGCGTAAGCCAGGATCAGCGGCGGGCTGACCAGCCTCTTGAGGATGATCACCAGCGCTAGCACGAAGCCGATCAGCGCGGCCGGAAGGGCGAGCTGCCACAGTCCGCTCAGGTAGGTGGCCACACCCGTGGCGGCCAGGACAGCCAGCGTGATGCCGGTCTTGATGACCACGTCATCGACCGTCATCGGTCGGCTGGTGGTCGGCAGGGCGCCGCCATAGCGGGGGTCAGCGCCCGGGAAGCTCGCGGGGGCCGAGTCGAAGCCCGCGTAACCCCCGCCCCCCACGGGAAGGTTGCGGAATGCCGGGTTGCTGGTGGTGCGCACCGTGTTCCTCCAGATGGGCATTGCAGGGCGTCACCGGTTTCAACGCGCCCGCGGCGGGTCCGGTTCCCCGGCCCGGTAAGCCGGACTTTACCCCCGCCGGATGACGTCCCAGCAAGCAAGGACGGACCCTTCGCGTTACTGTGCGCGAAAGAAGCTCACCTCGGCTGAGCCGGCACCCCGACCACCGCCGGCTGAGCCGGCAACCGAGACCACCGCCGGCTGAGCCGGCAGTCAGGCCATTGGCCCAGACCATTGGCCCGGAACAGGTACGGAGGCGGTGATGGACTGGTGGGGCTGGGTGATCCTGGCGCTGGTCGTTGTCGCGGTGCTGACGGTGTCTGCTGTGCTCGTCCAGCGCAGGAGACGGCGCGGTGGCGTGATCGGCCTGAGCGGCCAGGGCCGACTGGGCGACCCGGGCCGGAGTGACCCGCGGTGACCACGCCGGCTCCCATGTTGCTGCTGCGGGCCAGTGAGCTGGCCGGCCGGCCGGTGGTCACCCTGGGCGGCGAACTGGTCGCTGAGGTCAAGGACATCATCTTCGAGCGCACCGGCGGTCGCATCGCCGGTTTCACCCTGCGCAACCCGGGACTGTTCAGCCGGTCCCGCAAGGACTCGCTGCCCTGGAGCGGAGTGCACGGTGTGGGCCGGGACGCCGTGATGGTGTCCGACGAGACGGTGCTGATCGCGGCCAAGGAGCTCGCGCCGCGCAAGCAGGCCCACAACGCGGACGTGTTGGAGGACCGGGTGCTCACCGACAACGGGCAGGATCTCGGGCGAGTGGTGGACGTCGTGCTGCACAGCGGGACGAGCCTGGACGTGGTGGGCTACGAGGTCCAGGCCAGCGAGGCGCTCGGCACGGCGGGACGACGGGTGTTCATCCCCCTACCCGACACCGTGGCGGTCTCGGGTGAGAACCTCATCGTGCCCGCGACGGCCACCGAGTTCGTCTCCGAGGACCTGGCCGGGTTCGGGGCGGCGGTGGGCGCCTTCCGGGCCCGGTTACGGGAAGGGGCCAGCTGATGCTGTTCAGCCAGGCACGCAAACGCGACGTGGTGAACACCACCACCGCAACCCGGGTGGCCAGGGTGGACGGTTTCGTCGTGCTACCAGGGCCGGCCCGGGTGGCACTGCTGCGACTGGGCAAGGTCAGCGGTGTCGGCACCCTGCTCTCCTGGGAGGACCTGCAGGGTTTCGGTCCCGACGCGGTGACGGTCGCGAGCGACACGGTGATCCGGCCGGCCCGCGACGCCGTGGAGCAGCGGGCCGAGGACGGCGACCTGGAGATCATGGGCAAGCGGGTGCTCACCGAGCGAGGCATGGAGCTCGGCCCGGTCACCGACGTGGACTTCGACCCGGAGACAGGTGAGGTCACCTCGCTGATCACCAAAACCGACGCCATCTCCGGGCGGCGGCTGGTCGGTCTGGGCGGGTACGCGGTCGTCGTGTCGGCCTAGCTGGGCCTGGGCCGCGATGTGAGGCGCGCCGGCTTCCAGCTGGTGTGTGGGCGGCCGCCCACCCCCCGCGCGGCCGTCCACACACCTTCGCCCGTTTGGGCTAAGTAAGCATCGCAGCAGAGCGGCGTCCGCACAAGCAGCTGCACGGGCGACTTCGGCACGAGTGTGCGGTGGCGTAGCTGGCCTCGAAGCGGGCCAGGGAGGTGTGGATGTCGTGTTCGGTGGCGAGAATGCGGCGTGCTCGACTCATGCGTGTTCATCCCCCGGGTCTCCTGCCCCCACCAACGCCACCACCAGCCCCGCCACCGGCGCCCCCGCCGGCCAGGCGACGGACGTTCTGGAGGTTGGCGGTCGGCAGCGGCTGGGACAGGTTGGCGAGAATGACCTGGTCACCAGGGTTGAGCCCGGCCAGCACCTGGGTGCGAGTGGGCCCGATGGCCCCGATGGTGACCCGGACATCGTGCGGGGTGCCGTCACGCAGGACGGTGACGATGTTGTTCGCGCCCACGGTGTGCACCGCGGAGCTGGGCACCGCGAGGGCGCCGGATACATGGGCCAGCATGATGGACACCGAGGCGCTCTGCCCCGCGGAGAGTTGCTGGTCGGTGGTGGTGAGGCCGATCGTGACGGGGTAGCTGACCGATCCGGACGGTGTGCTCGAGCCCGAGGAAGCGAGCAGACCGACCGAGATTACCTGGCCGCGCAGTGGCGCTGAGCTTCCACTGGGGGTGACGGTCGCGGCGTCGCCCACACGCACCGAACCCACCGCAGTGTCGCTGACCGAGGCGATGACCTGGTAGGAGCCTGGCCCGATGACAACGATCTGCGGGGTGCCTGAGCCGCTCTGAACCGACTGTCCCACGCTGATGGTCACCGAACCGACCGTACCGTTGACGGGGCTGAGCAGCACGGCCTGGTCGTGGGCCTGTCGCGCTTGGCTGAGTTGCGCTTGGGCGGCGTCGATGGCCGCCTGGTCCGAGGCGAGCTGCTGGGCCGAGACCGGCCGAGCGGACGAGACGGCCCGGTTCGCACCGCCGGTGGGTGATCCGGTCGCATGGCCGGATCGGGCGGCACCGTCGGCGGGTGACCCGGTTGTGCCGCTGGGCCGCTGTTGCGGACCCTGGACGGGTCGCGGCGGAGCACTGGGCCGCGCTGCGCTCAGGAGCTTGTCGACGGCGTTATCGAGCGCGGGCAGGTCTGTGTTCACCACTTGCTGATCGTGTTCGACGACAACCTGGTCCGCGAGCACCTTCCGCAGCGCGGACTCACACCCGCCGGCATCTGCGGTGTGGCTGTCGGCGGAGCCGACGGCGGTGTGGCTGTCGACGGAGCCGACGGCGGTGTGGCTGTCGACGGAGCCGAGGGTTGGGTGAGGAATCTGCGTCCGAGCAGAGGGCTCCGGCACCGCGGGTCGCGGCTCCAGGGCCGCAGCGCCATCGGCTGAGGTCAGGAAGACCTGGCAGAGGCTGGTCTCGATCGTGAGGTCGCGTTGTTCGGTGGCGAGGTCCTGGTCGGCCTGATGCTGGTCCGTGATGAGATGGGCCTGCTGCCGGGTGACAGGTTCCGGGGTAGCCGGTGGGGGGTCCGGCGGGCCGGCGATCTCCGTGATGAAGGCGGCCGGCGCCACCGCGGCCGTGGACGTGGACGTGCCGGCGGTCTGGCTGGATTCGTCGGCGGCCAGCCTGGCCTGGGCGGCGGCGACCGCGGCTTGGGCGGAAGCGACCTGGGCGTCCAGAGACGTCGTGTCGAGCTGGGCGAGGATCTGACCGACGGTCACGTGCCGGCCGACGGTGGCCGAAACGCCGTCAACGGTGCCGGCGACGGGAAAGCTGAGGTTCGCCTCGTTGACCGGTTGGACCGTGCCCAGCGAGTCGACGGTCGAGTCGACATCAGCTCGCTCGACGCTCGCGGTGCGGTAGGACGGCCCACTGGTGCGGCTCGTCGCGGCCACCCCGGCCAGGACGATCGCGACCATGACCACGACGCCCCCGACCAGCCGGCCGCGCCACCGGCGACGGCCTGGGCGCGGCGCGCGTGGCCGCTGCGCGGTGGGTATCGCGTGACGTGGCTCAGGCACCGTTCACCGTGCCGGTGTCGCCGGTGTTGGGCGCACCCGAGCCGGCCCGACCACGACCGCCACCAGGCCCGCCGAAGCCGCCCTGGCAGCCGCGGGGGCCCGGCTGCCGGATGCTGATCGACGAGGCGGTAACCGCCCCGGTGTCATCGGACGGGCCGAAGGCGGTCACGCACTCTCCGACGGCCAGAGCCGCGTGGTCGGTCGCGACGGTCTTGCTGAAGGTGGTGGTCGCGGTGGTGGTGACCGAGCGGGTGGCGTTCGAGGTGCCGATGCGCATGACGAAACCGCCCCCGCTGACCGAGGTGATCGTGCCCAGGGTGGCCGCGCCGCGGCCTCGGCCCGCACCGGACCCGCAGCCACCGCCGGCGGCCGCCGGGCTGATCGACACTGAGGTGGCGGCGACCGGGCCGGCCGGGTCGCCGGCGGGCCGCGGGGCACCGACCGCGAGCGCGCAGTCCCCGACCGCGAGGTCCGCGACGGTCGCGGGCACCGTCTCGGTGAAGCTGGTCGATGGGGTGAAGGTGACGCTCACCTGCCCGGTCCTGGGGTTCTGCACCTGAAGAGTGGAGGCGGTGACCGCAGCGACCAGGCCCGAGGCACCGGGAGGCCTACCAGGCGCCGCGGGCGGGGAACTGGGCGCGGCCGTCTGCCCAGCCGTCGAGGTGCCCGCATTCCCGCAGGCGCTGACCGCAACGGCAACCGCCGCGACAAGCCCGAGACTCAGACCGAACGACCACCGGTTCTTCATCGGCTCCTCATTCGCTACGCAGGGCTTCGATCGGGGCGAGGCGAGCGGCCCGGCTCGCCGGGTAGACGCCGAAGACGAGACCGATCGCGACGGCCACGGCGAGCGCGCCCAGGGTCGCCGTCGCCGAGATCACGATGGGTTGGGAGAGCAGCCTCGACAGACCGATCCCGGCAGCCACACCGAGCAGCACACCGAGCACCCCACCGGCCAGTCCGAGCACGGATGCCTCGACCATGAACTGCCGTCGGATCACCCGCGGCGTGGCGCCCAGGGCTTTCCGCAGACCGATCTCGCGGACTCGCTCGGTCACCGACACCAACATGATGTTCATCACGCCCACCCCACCGACCAGCAACGAGATCGCCGCGATACCACCGAGCAGCACCGTGAGCGTCTGGGTGACCGACGTGGCGGTGTTCAAGATCGACTGTTGGCTGGTGATGGTGAAGTCCACACTGGCTGGGCTCAGGATGTGGTGCAGGTTGGACAGCTCGGACTCGGCTTCCTGGTAGGCGGCGGACAACGTGTCCGACGACTGCGCCTGCAGGTAGATGGTCTGCAACGAGGTCCGGGTCGCGCCGCCGAAGAGCCGTTCGGATGCTGTGGTGAGCGGGACGATCGCCTGGTCGTCCTCGTTCGCGGCCGCCGTCGAGCCCGCCGTGCTGAGCACCCCGACCACGGTCAGCGGCACGTCGGCGATGGTCACCGTGTGCCCGACGGGGTCCTCGGCGCCGAACAGCTCCTGGGCGGTCGTGGCGGCGAGCACGACGACCGCCGCGTGATCGGTCACGTCCTGGCTGGTGAGGAAGCGACCACTGTCGACCGTGCGGGCCCGGACCGTGAGCCAGTCAGGCATTGTGCCGATCACGGTCGTGGTCCAGTTCGCGGTCCCGGCGCTCAGCGATTCCGAACGCTGCACGGTGGGGGCGACCGCGGCGATGTCCGGCGCCACGACCTTCGAGGCCAGCGCGGTGGCGTCCGCCACGGTCAGCGTGGAAGCGGAGCCGAGACCACCGCGGACACCGCTGCTGCTGGTGACGCTGCCCGGGGTGACGATGAGCAGGTTGCTGCCCAACGAGTTGATCTGCTGGCTGATCTGTTGCTGGGCACCGAGGCCGAGCCCGACCGTCAGCATGACCGCGGCGATGCCGATCAGGATGCCGAGCACAGTCAGCCCCGAGCGCAGGCGATGGGATCGCACCGCCTCGAGGCCGGTGCGGACGGTCTCCAGCCAGTTCATCGCCGCGCTTCCTCATGCGGGCGAGCACTGTCAGCACAGATGGCGCCGTCCAGGATGCGCACCGTGCGCTGGGCCGCCGCCGCCACGTCGGGCTCGTGCGTGATGAGCACGATGGTCCGACCGGCGGCGTGCAGGTCGGCAAGCAGCCCCAGCACGTCCGCGGTCGCGGCGGAGTCCAGGTTGCCGGTCGGCTCGTCGGCCAGGATCAACGCCGGATCGCCGACCAGAGCCCGCGCGATGGCCACCCGCTGCTGCTGGCCACCGGACAGCTCCCCGGGACGGTGCTCCACCCGGTCCGCCAGACCCACTCGCGCCAAGGCCTCCGCCGCCTTGGCGCTCCGCTCGGCGCGCCGGATACCCGCATAGCACAGCGGAAGCTCCACATTGCGCCCCGCCGTCATCGAGCGCAACAGGTTGAACTGCTGGAACACGAAGCCGATCCGCCGGTTGCGAACCTCCGCCAGCTCCTCCTCCGACATCGAGCTGACGTCCTGGCCGGCCAGCCAGTAGGTCCCCGACGTCGGGCTGTCCAGGCAACCCAGGACGTGCATGAGGGTCGACTTCCCAGACCCGGAGGGGCCGGTGATCGCGACGAACTCCCCCGCCCGGATCGAGAGGGAGGCTGCACGCAGCGCCTCCACCTCCAGCGACCCACTACGGTAGATCTTGCCGACATCGCGGAGCTCGAGGAGCGGGACCTCAACCGCGGGCAGCACATCAGTAGTCATCCCTCAACCCGTCCCGCCGGTCGGGCCACGGCCGCCTCCACCGCCGCCACCCAAGCCACCACCGAAACCACCGCCGCCCAAACCACCACCACCGAAACCACCGCCACCTCGCCCGGTGCCACCGGAGCCGGTCCCGGTGGGCGCCGCAGGCAACACGATGCGGGCGCCGGGCGCCAGGCCGCCGGTGATCTGGGTCTGGCCACCCGCGCTGAGCCCCACCGTCACAGGGCGGGCCACCTGGTTGCCGCCGACCATCTCGTAGACCACGGAGCGTCCGCCGTTCTGGTGCACGGCTGCCCGAGGCACGACCTCGACATCGGTGAGCTGCTTGACGATGATCGAGACCTGCGCGCCGGCACCGATAGGCAGGCCGGCGGGACTACCGGTGATGGTGATGGTGACCGGGTAGGTGGCGACCCCGGAGCTCTGGCTGCCGACCATTCCCACCGACGCCACCGTGCCGAAGATCTGGCCGGTCGAGCTGTTCACCATGACGACGGCCTGGTCGCCGGACTTCAGCTGGCCCACCTCGGTGTCATCGACACCGGCGTTGACGACGTAGGCGCCGGTGCTGATCACCACCACCTGGGCGTCCGACGCCGAAGTGGTGGTCACGGACGCGCCGGCGGATCCCGCGCCGGACCCCCCGGTGGATACACCGGAGCCAGTGGATGATGCGCCCGATACCTGCTGGCCCACCGTCAGGTCGACGGCCGCGACGGTGCCGGCGAACGGCGCAGTCAAGGTAGCCCTGGACAGGTTCTGCCGCGCGACGGCCAGCTGCGCGTTCGCCGAGGTCAACGCCGCGTTGTCGGCGTTGACCTGCGCGGCTGAGGCGCCGGAGGTCTGGTCGGCGGCGAGCTTGGCCGCGCCTGCCGCCACCGCCGCCTGGGCCTGGGCGAGCTGACTCGGCAGCGACGCCGCGTCCACGGTCGCCAGCGTCTGGCCGGCCTGTACCTGCTGGCCGACCGCCGCCAGTACCGCCGTGACCTGGCCGCTGACCCCGAAGCTCAGGTCCGCCTGCTGGGCCGGCTCGATCGTGCCGGTCGCCGTCACCGTCTGGCGGATGGTGCCCAGGCTGGCGGTACCCAGCCGCGGGGCAACCCCCGACCGCGACCCCGGCCACACCCACCAAGCCACAGCGACGACGACCACAACCACCGCGCTCACGCTCAGCCATCGCTTGGTGAGCATTCGGCGGAACGCTGGCTTCAACACGACACCCTTCCGTGGGCCCTGCCCGGCGATCGTGACCCCGGCATCGACCGCCTTGAGTCAGCCATACGAAGCTGACGAAGCGCTGAGGACAACCTGGAACTTGGCTGTGAGCGGGCTAGCCGCTCATCCCGACCTGAGGAGCGCGATCCACATCGACCGCCGTGTCCACCAGACGATGACGCGTTGGCGCTACCCACGGCCACCACACGATCACCGGACTTCAGACAAACCTATGCGGTGGCCGCTCCACGGCTCGATGACACACCGAAGATCACGAAGTGCGCCTAGTACGACAGCCGCATCCTGTGAGAGTCGAGAGTGTTGTCGCTAGTCGTGCCATGCTCGGCTGCACGCTGGGTGACATCGCCCGCGCAGCACCCCCGACACGATGATCCGGACGGGCTCATTGTGCAGAGTCGTGCCGCTGATCACATAGTAGGCGGTGAGGCCACTGCTCGCATCGTACAAGAACATCTGACAGCGGTATTGTCCGTGCCCCATACCATGAGGAGTACAAGGACACGGGGCTGCGTTCTCGAGGCTGAACTTGCCACTTTCTGCATCGGACCGTCTCCATGTCGGTCAACACAGTCGGCATTCGTCCACGCCGTCGTCCGCGACATGGTGCTGTCCCTGACCCGCTCGCTGAGCGCCGCACACGAGCGCGCCACCACCGTGTTACGGGCGGCAGGTGATCGAGCGGGGGTTTGTTGTTCCCCATCGCCCTGATTCGAGGCCACCTAGCCAGGGTCGCATGGCTCCGCGGCGATCCGGCCCAAGCCGGCGAGCATGTCGCCGCCATCGCGGTGACCACGTGAGTAGCACACGGAACTTCAGCTTCTCTTAGCTCAGCGATCCGGGTGCCGTCGCGAAATGCCGCTTCCAGTGGTTCCAGGCCGTGTTCCTCGGTCTCGGGTTCCTCGGTCTCGGGCGCCATCCACCACACGATGGCGGCGACATCGATTTCTCGGACAGCCTCCATACCCGGGGCGCTTCACCCTCCAGGCGACCTGCGTCGTGACGGTGACAAGCACCATGACGGGCCTACGTTTATCGCTCGCCCACCTAGGGTATCCCGTGGGAACCAGCCTGAGAGGAAGAGTGGACATGGAGAACAGACCGGACCCACAGAATGTGAGCTCGAGTGCAACCGGCAAGCCAGGACTAGCCTATGACCCTGAGAGAGTGGGAGAGCCCGAACAGACAGGAGTCCCCACCGGAGACCAGTACCCCACTAACGAAGGGGCAGGCGGCAGAGACGACACGATCGTCGCCGACGTCGATATCCCGGGCCCTTACCCCTCCGGGCGCGGGGACCCCACGGGGGAGCCCCTTTCCTCTGAACCAGAGCCGACAAAGGCCACCCGGGGGACGGGGTCACTCGGGGACCTCACCAAGGATATCAGCAAGGGAACGGTGGGAGAGGAGACCGGCGGCTTAGGAAGCCCGCTCTACGACGAGGAGAAACGGGAGAACAAGTGAGTAATACGCCGGCGAGGGCAACCTGCGGTGAGCGGTGGCCCTCGCCGGCGCCACTCAGGTAGCAGGCGTTTGCGGTGTGTCCTGCCCTTTTCCCACCGACCCGGGAGGCAGCCCGGTCCCCTTCGCACGTCCGGTCCCTACGTCCGCGTCCTCTGGGACACCCGCAGGGAACGCCCCACCTCTGGCTTTGTCGATCTTCTCCTGCGGGGTGTCCTCGTCGCGCTCTTCCGTGGCATCCATAGATGCGTTCCTCCTCGTCATTAAACTTCGAAACCCAGGCATACCCGTGCGCCCACCGTCTAAACCATCCCGGCCAGGGCACCCCAGGTTACCGGGGAGGCCGGGTGGAGGACAGGTCGTACAGGTCCGGCATGGTGAAGTCCGCTGTGCGCCGCTGACCGAGCCGGTCGCCGGCCGGGGTCGGGATGTTCCGGCCCGGCCAGACGATCACCGAGGCGGGCGGCAGCGTGAGCCGGCACCGGCCGCCAAGTCCCGGGTGCTCGCCGGCGGTGGTCTGTGCTGTCAGCTCAGGGCCGCCGTCGAGGGTCACCAGCACCTCGTCGACCGCACCGAGACAGACCACGTCCCGGACCGTGCCGGGATGCCCCTCGCACTCATCGCCCGCAACCAGGTGTTCCAGCCTCAGCCGCTCCGGGCGGACGCACCAGGTCAGATCCGCCTCCGGTGCGGTGCCATCCGGCAGGACTGACGGCACGAACGCGATCCGTACCCGGTCGGCCGCCAGCTCCCCGGGGCCGGCCCGCCGGCCGCCGTGCAGGTTGCGGATGCCGAGCAGCCGGGCGACGGCCGGGCTGGCCGGGTGGGCGAAGACCGCCGGCTGCGGGCCGGCCTGCTCCAACCGGCCGAGGTCCAGGATCAGCACCTCGTCGGCGAGCAACGCGGCCTCGACCGGGTCGTGGGTGACGATGACGGTGGTGATCGCGGTGTCGAGCTGGAGGTGGCGCAGCTCCCGGCGCAGCTCGTCGCGGACCGGGGTGTCCAGGCCGGTGAACGGCTCGTCCAGCAGCAGCAGTCGCGGGTTACGGGCCAGCGCCCGGGCGATCGCGACCCGGCGCCGCTGGCCGCCGGAGAGCTGGGAGGGCAGCCGGCCCTCCAGCCCGGTCAGCCCCAGCCGGCCGATCCAGAAAGCGGCCGGCCCCGGCTCGGTGTCCACCCCGAACATGACCTGGTGCCAGACCGGTAGATGCGGTAGCAGAGCGGCGTCCTGCGGGACGTAGCCGAACCCGCGGTTCTCCGGTGCCACCGCCGTGACGTCGACGTCGTCGAGACACACGCGGCCGCCGGTGGGCCGGATCAGCCCGGCCAGCATCCGCAGGGTCAGGCTCTTGCCGGACCCGGACGGCCCGAGGATGGCCAGGTGCCGACCGGTCCCGGTGGTATGGGCGACCTCCACCAGGAACGACCCCAGGCGTCCGGTCAGCTCGAAGCTCAGCCGTGGACTGGCGGACGCGGTGGGTGGGTGCGGCGCCGGCCTCGGCTGCGGCACCGGGTGGCGGCGCCGCAGCCGAGGCAGGTATGTGGCCAGCAGCAGCACCACCGCGGCCGCGGCCAGGCTGGCCCCGACCGCGGCCAGCGTCGAGACGATCCCGGTGCCGCCGAACTGCACGTAGGTGAACACCGGCACCGAGTACGGGTGGTAGGCGAGCACCACGGTGGCGCCGAACTCGCCGAAGGCGCGCAGCCAGGACAGCAGCAGGCCGGCGGCGATGCCGGGCGCGGCGACGGGCACCGCCACCCGGGTGAACCGCGACCACCGACCGTGCCCGAGGGTGGCGGCCACGTCATCGAGCGCCGGGTCCAGCGCCGTGAACGCCGACCGGGCGGCCACGATCAGGAACGGCGCGGCCACGAACGTCTGGGCCAGCACGATGCCGACCAGGTCATCGGTCAGCCCGCCGTGGAAAAGCTGCCCGAGGGGCGTGTACACACCGACCAGGTAGATCAGCAGGATGCCGCTCATCAGCGGCGGCAGTGCCAGCGGCAGCTGCACCGCGACCCCGACCACAGTCGAGCCCCGGCCTCGGCCTCGGGAGAGCAGGTACCCCAGCGGGATCCCGAGCACGGCAATGATCACGGTCGAGACGCTGGCCGTCTCCACCGACACGGCCAGCGCCGAACCGAGACCGGGGGTGACGAGCGCGCTGGGCGGGGTGCCGGCCACCTGGACCAGGTACGCGAGGATGGGGATGACCAGGTACAGCGTCATCAGCCCGGCCAGCCAGGGCAGCGGTGTACGCAAGGAGCTACCCATCACGCCACCCGGGCTGAGCGTGTGGTCATCACCCGCCGGTCGCTGAGCCGGCCGGGGCACTGGCGGCGGTCGTCGGCAGCACCGACCTCAGCGCCGCCGGCACCGTGGCCGGGTCGCCGTAGAGGGTCAGCGGCAGCACGGTCAGGCCGTCCTGGCTCAGCAGCGACTTACCCGACGGGGAGACCAGATACTGCACGAAGGCCGCAGCCGGTGCGGGATCCGGGGCCATGTTGAGCACGGTCACGGTGTAGATGGCCGACAGGTGCACCTGATCGAGGCTGGTGGTCGGGATCTTCTGCTCGCTCGCCTCGTTGCTGTAGAAGAAGCCGGCGTCCAGTTGGCCGGACTCCAACCGGCCGACCAGCTCGGTCTCCGGCAGCACCGTGATGTTCCGCTGCGCGGCGGCGGACAGCCCGGGATCGTGGTAGATCGTGGCGGCCTCGGTCAGCGCCTGCTGGGCGAGCTTGCCCTTGGGGTCGACCTTGGGATCGGTGCTGCCCAGCCTGAAGCCGGACTCGGTGATCACCTGGTACCACGGCTTGGACCTCAGGTCGGCGGCGAATTTCGAGTCGGCGGCGTAGCCGATCACCAGCGGCGCGGAGGCGAACGACGCGTACCAGCTCACCCAGTCGCCGTTGGCCGCGCCCTGCAGGCCAGTGTTCACCGACGGGCTGGCGCTGATGAACACATCCCCCTGGCGGACCTTCCCCTTGATCTGTGTGGCGAGCGCGCTGGACCCCGCGCTGAAGCCCTGGAAAGTGTCCCCGGTGGCCTGTTCGAACGCCGGGCCGAGGCTGTGCTCCATCAGGCTGACCAGCGAGCCGGCGTAGAGCACATCCACCGGGCCTTTCGCGGTGGTGGTGCCGGTGGGGGTGGTGCCGGTAGGGGCGGTCCCAGCGGCGCCACCGCCCGAACCGCCACACGCCGTCAGCGCCAACAACGCCGCAGTCAGCCCCGCGACCAGACCTCGCACCCGCATCGCGGTCTCCCTTCCTCGGAATACTCCTCGACGGCTCCGCCCCTCCGCTCCGAGCGGGCTGGACGGCTGCGGCGAATCCGGAACATCGGCACGATCCCACCATAACCGCAGCAGCGGCGTCCCACCCGGAGTCGGTGACGTAACTGAGATCGCCACCCCCGAAGGTACCCGCAGGTGCCGAGGTCTCAGGCAGGTCCGTGGCGGCGCACCACGCGACCGCGCGCAGTCACCGCCTGTCCGCCGTGTCGTTGGGACTGCGGGATGTACGTGACAAATTATCGAACATGTGTTCGACTAGTATTCCTTCGGGCCGGTGGTGCAACGAGGAGTGATCGTTGTGGACGAGTGCGTCGCGCATCTCCCTGGCCTGCGGCTCCCGGTGTACCGCTCCGCGTTCCCGAGGAGGCCCAACCGGCGGTGCATGCTGTACTCGGCTCGGCTGCCCGAGCTCGCGGTGATCCGAGGTAGGTGCGCGGAACGTCGGCGCGTGCCATCCAAGCCCGCAGCCGGTCATGCCAGACTTCTGGTGACCGAACCGAGGCGATGGGAAGCTCCCATGCTCCGCAGCAGGGTAACCGAGCTTCACTACATCACTCCTGTAGCGAATCTCGGCTCCATCGTCATCCACGGGGTACTCAGTCACAACCTCGCGGCACGACTACCCCACACCTCTGTGTCGCTGGAGTCCGTCCAAGATCTTCGATCCCAGCGGCGAGTCCCACGAGGTCGGCCGTTACACGACTACGCGAATCTGTACTTTGATGCCCGTAATCCCATGATGTACAAGCTTACGAAGAACAGTGTTGTTCCGCTTATCGTTGTCCGTCTAGACGCCGCGCTTCTCGACTTGCCCGGCGCGGTTGTTACCGACGGAAATGCGGCGTCGTTTAATACGGTTTTCTTACCTAGCCCCGGCGGGTTGAGTCGGCTCGATGAGGATCGAGTCTATGCGGACTGGTGGAACGATCAGAACCCTCTCACGAAGGCCGAGCTGGGACGGGCCCGATGCGCGGAGCTGCTCGTACCCGGTCGAGTCGAACCACAGTTCTTACTCGGCTGCTACGTCGACCACTGGAATCATCGCTCGGAATGCTCCTCCCAGTCGCCAGGGCTATCCGTGGAGGTGAAGGCGCATGTCTTCTTCAGGTGAGTCACTAGTGACACTGGCGAAGGGTGACGTCCTTCGGTCGCAAGCCCAGGCGATCGTCAATACAGTCAACTGTGTCGGCATCATGGGGAAGGGGGTCGCGCTCGCGTTCAAGCACAAGTACCCGGAGATGTATCGCGACTATGTCGCCCGATGCAATGACGATGAGGTTCGAGTTGGCAAACCATATGCCTACGAGAGCGAAGGTCGCATTATTGTAAATTTCCCGACCAAGCAGCATTGGCGGTCGGTCAGCCGTCTCAGTGACATCGAGGCAGGTTTGCGTCATCTTCGCGCACATCTCAACGAGTGGGGCATCACCTCGATTGCCCTACCCCCACTTGGCTGCGGGAACGGTCAGCTTGACTGGTCGGTCGTGGGACCTACACTACACAAGCACCTCAGCACGTTCGGCATTCCCGTCGAGCTGTATGTTCCGCATGAGGTCCCGCTCGACGACGCCCAGCGCAGTCTCATCGACGTTGCGCAGTCACCCGTCACGCCGCCGCACAAAGTGCAGGACTCATCAGTCGCGCTTGTAGCCATACTCGCCGACCTCGAGGAGAGCTTTTATCACTGGCCGGTAGGACGGGTGATACTGCAGAAGATCGCTTACTTCGCGACGGCCGGTGGATTGCCAACTGGGCTTGAGTTCGAGGCGGCAAGTTACGGACCCTTCGCTCCAGGCCTGAAGCGTGAGCTCGCTCGCCTTCAGGACAACGGCCTGGTCCGCGAGGAGCGGCGAGGCAGGATGTTCGAGGTAACAGTTGGGCCCACTTTCGCCGCCGCTCATGCCCAAGCTCAGGACTTCATGACTCAGTGGCGGGAGGTCGTCGAACGAGTCTCGAGTCTCTTCGCCCGCTTCGACACCCGCCAGGCGGAAGTCGCCGCCACTGTTCATTACGCGGCCGCTGAGCTGCGGACCAGGCTGGGCAGGGCGCCGTTCGCCAGCGAAGTCCTCAAGGCGGTGGAGCAGTGGAAGATCAACCGTAAACCGCCGCTCACACACGAGAACATCAGTCGGGCGATCGTGTGCCTAGCCACTCAAGGATGGATCGACGTCGTTCCCGACGCATCCGTAGAGAAGTCTCTCGACGAGTTCGCATTGCTATAATCTCTGGACGAGCCGACCTGCACGAAATACGGAAAGCAGGAGCGGGGGCGAACCAGGACCCCGGCAAGGTCGCAGGAACACCTGCGACCTGCAACTATGCCCGGCAGCAAGGTGTGAGGGCTGGGCGGGCTAGGGCGTTTCCCGTAGGTCTCGTGGTTTGTGGTCAACTCTGCTGTGGCGCGCCGAGAGCAATCAAGATCGGGACCGCCCCTCGTCCAGTGATCTGACGAAATTCCGTCCGTGTGGCCTGGCGCGAAGGGCGCCAGAGAAGTGCCAAACGACAGTTCAGTACCTCCGTTTGAGCTAAACGTGCAGTCTGATATACGCCACCGCCGTCCGGCGGCGGTGTAGAGAGTCCTCGTTCAGTCTGAACTCTGCGGGAACGAGGTTGGCGCCTGAGCCGCAGCAACCGCCGGACGATCCCCAGCACGTGCCAGACCCACCGCGGCCCCGTCGAGTTCTGCAACCTGCGCCTGACGCAGGTCGACGGCACCATAGTGCTCGACCCGCATGTCGCCGGTTGCTGCGTGATCGTGCTCGACGAGGACCAGGCCAAGGCAGTCCGCAACACACTGACCGAATGGCTCGGATGACCCGCCATGAAGACGGCGACAGACGCCGCCCACATTCGCCTTGCCCGGCGGTGCCGTCCACCCATGACCGCCGCCGGGCGAGGTATCCATAGCCCAGGGCCAGCACCCAGCCGGCGTAGGCTGCCGGCGTGACCGCGCCGACCGTCCGCCCGACGGGTACGCGCACCGTGACACTCGCCGTTGGGGCCGATGCGCTCGCCGTGCTCGTATTCGCCGCCGTGGGGCGCAGCTCGCATGCGGAGGTGGTGGACGCGGTCGGGGTGCTGACCACTGCGGTGCCTTTCCTGCTCGGGCTGCTCGTTGGATGGCTGGGTGTCCGGGCATGGCACGCGCCGCTACGGCTGCCTGTCGGAGTGGCGGTGTGGGCCGGCGCCGTGGTTGTCGGTCTCGGCATACGCGCGGCGTTCACCCATCGGTTGCCGCTGACCTTCGTGCTGGTCGCCGCCGCGAGCCTGGCGCTGTTCCTGCTCGGCTGGCGGGCGGTGGCGGCCCTCGTCGCACGCTCGCGCGGCCAGAGCACATGATCAACCGGCTTCACGACCCGCCGGAAGCCCTCGGCGCCGGCTCAGGTGTCATTCGTACCTGAGGGCTTCAATCGGGCGTAGCCGGGCGGCGCGGTAGGCGGGGTAGCTGCCGGCGATGAGCCCGATCGTGAGGCTGATGGTGAATGCCACCGCCACGGGCAGGACAGACACGACGGGGGTGAACCCGGCGAAGACTCCGGAGGAGGGGTCGAAGGCGGGTGCGACGATGCCGACGAGCAGGGACAGCCCGATCCCGACGCCGATGCCGATGAGCCCACCGAGGCCGGCCAGGACGATGGACTCGATGAGGAACTGTTCCAGGATGGCGCGGCTGGTGGCGCCGATCGCCTTGCGGATCCCGATCTCCCGGGTTCGTTCGGTGACCGAGACCAGCATGATGTTCAGGACTCCGATACCGCCGACCACCAGTGAGATCGCCGCGACAGCCGGGGTGAACAGGGTGACGATGAGCACGATCTGGTTAAAGGACTGGATCCGGTGTCCCAGGGACTGGGTTTGGAAGTCCCTCATTCGGGGATCTGTGATGTGGTGCCGAGCGTCGAGGATGCGAGTCACCTGGCTCATGGCGGCTGGCACAGCGGCCGGTTGGGAGGCTTGCACGAGGATCTGGGTGAGTTTGTCACCGATGCCGAAGCCGTGGCCGACGATGTAGCGGCGGGCGGTGGTCAGCGGCATGACCGCAGTGTTGTCCAACTGCTGGCCGTAGCTCTGCATCACACCGATGACCTGGAAGATCCGCTGGTTGATCCGGACTGTCTGGCCCAGCGCCGCCATGGGGTCACCGAAGAGGGTGGTCGCCACAGCGGGACCCAGGACCACCACCCTGGCGGCGGAGCGGGACTGGTCCTCGTCGAGGAACGACCCCGCCTGAACGTCCCGGTTGTTCACCTCGGCCCAGCGTTCCGTGGAGCCGATGACGGCCCCTGAGAGGAACGTGGTGGTGTTCGTCTCGATCGGTGTCGCGCCCGGCGTTGCGCTCGAGGTCGCACCCGAGGTCGCGCTGGTGGCCACCGGGGTGACGGTGGCGACGTCGGGAGCGTTGCTCAGCGCGAAGGCGTCGGCGTCGGTCAGAGTCTGCGGGGGCGGGCCCCCGGGGACGTTGGGGGACTGCGCCACAATGGTGATGAGGTTGGCGTACGGTCCGATACGCGCATTGACCGAGTTCCGCACCCCTTGGCCGCATGCGAACAGCACGATCACCGCAGCGACTCCGATGATGAGGCCGAGCATGGTCAACGCGGAGCGCAGCCGGTGGGCGCGCAACCCGCGTAGCGCGATGAGTAACGCCTCCCGCAGGTTCATTCGCCGACCTTCGCCCGATTCCGCCGCATCCCGCCGTCCGCCGAGGACATCCCTCCAGACATAACCCGTCATCGGTGTTGCGCACAAGAGGGCTCAGCGAGTTCCCAGTTACCATGACGATGCGTCAATCGCCGCTACCGCTCCGCGCACCACTCAAGAAAAATTTCGTCACACCAGTGCCACCAGCCCCACCGGCACCTATTTCCGGTCAACCTCAGAAACACTGGTCACATACACGGGGTGCCCCCGGTGGGAGTCGAACCCACACTGGGATCCTTTTAAGGGGCTTTGTCCGCAAAGATCAACATAGGCCCTGAGCTGCGACGAACCAGCGCAGCGATCCCAGACGCACCCAATTGGGGCACATATAGGGCACATGGGCCTTCACAGGGTCCAGCCTTGTCCTACTGTGTCCCGCTGTCCCCCGGTGATCGCCACGATCCGGGGGCCAGTCATCTGGAGGCGTCCCGGAGCGAGGTCCGCCGGACTCACTGACCCACACCCGAGGTGTCCGCGCTACGGGGGAACCTCAACTTGACGTCGCACGGCCTGGGCACGGCCGGATCTTGGTCTCTCTTCCTTGCACGAGCACTCCGGCAGGGTGGCAGGAGATCCTGCGATTAACAGATGCAGGCAGACACCTGATCGGACCTGCGACGTGGGAGTGCGGCGTTCGCCGAGTGGTGTTGGAGTGCGGCACGGTGCTGCTCGTTGCGGTCACAACTGCGGTCACATGGTGGAGCCCGGTGCCCTGCGTGATGACAGGGGCGGGAGGCTCGTTGACCCCCAGAAGCGCGTAAACCTTGAGTTCAAACGGTGAGCGCGACACCGGCCTTGACCTGGGCGAGGGCTCGTAAGCCGGCCCGCGCATCGGGCAGCCCCTAGCCTGCCCGTCATAGCTCGATGTGAGCCCTCGCGAGGGTCCCAGGTCAAGGCCGGTGTCGCGCTCACCACTAGAGACCACCCAGATTGAGCCTCGGCTTAGAAGGCTGCGCCCGGTGCGCGGTCAGGCCTCTGAGCTCGTGGCGGGTCAGGTCACGAGCCGGCGCTGTGGGCTGCGGTTGCCCGGTCGTCTGGACGCGCGGGTATTGGTCTGCCACAGGTTGGGAGGAGCGGAGGTGGGTATCCCGTCGGTCGGCGGGCTTGTCCCGCAGCAAACCAGGGCCAGGGATCGGGTGGAGCACCCGACGGCTGAACGACCCGGACCCCTGGCCCTGGTTTGCTGCGCCCTTGGGCGGCGGCGCGGCGGGATACCCTCGCCCTGGTGAGCACCCACCTCCTCCCAAGCTCTGGGATCATCCCGGAGCCAGGCCCGCCGGAGGGCCCGGATTGTTGGTCTCACATTGTGTCGGGCCGGGCCCACTGGTGGGGGTGGGGGTGGTTAGCAGTGGTGGGCGATGAAGGTGGAGTTGTTGGTCTTGTTGCTGGTGACGCCGACGGCCCAGAGGCCGCCGCCTGGTATGGCGGTGATGCCGGCGAAGCCGTTGGAGCCGCGGCCGGGGTTGGGGGTGGTGTCGATCGACCATTGGCCGTTGACGCCGTGCAGGATTTCGCTGAGGTAGGTGCCGGTGGTGGGGTCGATGGACCAGCCGGCGGCGTAGGTAGTGTCGTCGGTGGCTGTGGTGGTGGCGTAGAGGTTGTTTTCTCCGGGGGCGTTGGGGGTGTTGAGCAGCGCCAGGCTGGTGGGTGCGCCGGTGGCCACCATGGTGGTGAACGGTGCGGTGTCGCTGGCGCGGTTACCGACCACGGTCAGCGCGTTGTCTGAGCCGGTGACCGCGTAGGGGAGGAGGCTTTCGGTGTTGTCGGTTGGTGGGTTGAGCACCGACCATGTCGAGCCGTCCCAGTGCTCGAGGAGCGCCTTGTCGGGGAAGTTGGAGCCGGAGCGTTCGCCGACGGCGTAGATGCTGGTGGGGGACACGGCGTTGAGGCCGAAGAACAGGTTACCGCCGGTGTCGGGGTCGATGGAGGGCACGACCGACCAGCGGGTGCCGTCGAAGTGCTCGGTGAGGGTGTGCCAGGTGCCGGTGGCGTCCATCTGCGCGCCGATAGCCCAGACGTCGTTGTCGGAGATCGCGGCGACACCGTAGAGGATGTTGCGCCCCACGCCGGGGCTGGGGCTGACCGACCAGGTGGTGCCGTCGAAGTGCTCGATGAGGGTTTGGTCGACGTAGGTGGCGTTGGTGTAGTACCCGACTGCCCAGGTCTTGCCGCTGGGCTGTGTGGAGACGCCGAGCAGGGTGTTCTGGTTGGCACCGACGTTGGGCAGGGCGTATTCGGTCCAGCGGGTTCCGTCCCAGTGTTGTGCCATGTTGGCGAACACGTTGGGGTTGGTGGCGGCGTAGTAGTTGCCCACTGCCCAGGCATCGTTGGGTCCGGCGGCGGAGACGGCGTCGAGGTTGTTGTCGAGGTTGCCGACGCTGGGGCTGGGTACCTGGTTCCAGCCGCCGGTGCAGGTCGGTGTGGTGGCGGTGCCCTTGGCCAGGGTGCTGGTCGGTGAGAGGGAGTTGTTGCCGTTGGGTGGGGTGGTGTACGGCGGGGGCAGGGTCGGTGTGGTGGTGGAACCGGTGATCTGGAATAGCGGCGTCATGGGGGTGGCGTTGCAGCTGTTGAGCAGACAGCCCAGTCCGAAGGTCTGCTGCAGGCTGGCCAGCAGGTTGTAGTGGTTGTAGGCAGTGTTGTCTTTCACACCGCGCGGGCCGTGGTTGGTCACGACGATGTTGGCGGTTTTGCTGGTGGCGGAGCTGCCCTCGTTGATCTGCCCCGCGTTTTTCGGACCGTCGGATTGTGTGCTTCTTACGCTGCTTCCTGCGAGTCTACCCACTCTTTAAGGACCTCT